>Ga0247610_10004310_pt1 | contig 15262 bp, 19 predicted proteins | sample 174DNAGHGhighgp2_FD_193483 | JGI IMG/M metagenome (GOLD analysis project Ga0247610, IMG submission 193483) | Sheep rumen microbial communities from Palmerston North, Manawatu-Wanganui, New Zealand - 1742 DNA GHGhigh gp2 | ecosystem: Host-associated > Mammals > Digestive system > Stomach > Rumen... | reverse complement strand
TTAAAAGCGAGTGTGACAAGCATATCATCAAGGACGAAATCCTGCCAAAATGGAACTACCTTGTCAAATGCAACTGAGGACATAAATAATACCAACTTATTTTTTAACGATTACTTAATATTGAGATTTGTTTTTTCCCCTTCCATCAGAAACGGCAAAGACATGTTCAAGGATGTATGCCGTGTCGCCCTTACAGGCAATCATATCATCGAATGATTTAGAATAACTGTCTTCCATATATTCAACGACCCCTTTGTCTAGAATTTCAATCGTATCGACCATGACCATATGGCGCATTCTCCCTCTCCGCTCTATGATGTGATATTTCCATTGAGCAGCCGGCATCACATTTGCGTAATACAAAACAGCAGAGGAGTCATTGGATGGAATTAAAGACAGCGATGGTTTCAGCAGTATGTACGTATAACTTATACCAACCCAGGACTTACATGCTTGTGTCGAGAGCATCAATCCGATGATATACAATGATGATAAAGTACATTTCCTCATTTCAATTGTTGATTTTTTGTTTTTCTATTTGTAACGAATAATCTTCTTGCATACGAGTATGGTTCCTGCAATGCAGGAAATGCTTGAGCGATAGGCGGGGTCGATGAAGGTGACCGCCGTGAAAGCCACGAATGGCAAGACGAGTATGAGTTTGGTATTGTCCATTATTCCACAAGTCATTTGTCTTTTTTATGAAAAAAACGGCACATCAGATACCAGATGTCTACTCCGACGGTAAATGACGACGGATAGGCTTTGATGCCGTCTGAAAGTTTGAAAAGAGGCGTGAGGTTTTGTGTGTAATTCACAGTAACGGGTCCGACGCCTGCAGTCAGCAACCACTGCGCCCCTACATGCCGGGTGTGAAGATGAGGGTGGCTTTCAGATTTGTCTTCCCATTTGCTCCCACCGGCATACAGCCCAAGTCCTGTCTGCAAAGAGAGCCAACGCTTTGGAGTCTGGATTCCCACGAGCAACGGTATGCGTGCGGCGTACATGTCTAGGTCGTTGTCGTAATCTTTGAAAGCATAGGAGGTGCCTACAAATTGCAGTCCCACGCTATAACCAGCCAATCCCTGGTAGAGGTTCCTTGAGAATTGCAGGAAGGTGACACCGGCTTCCATCTGACTGAGAGAGCCGTTCTTCAGATGAAAAGGCGATTGGCTGCCATGCATGATGCCGTCAGACAATCGCGAGGAGCCAAGCCATATCATCGTTGTCTGGGGCACATAACGTTCCTCGTCTTTTTCATAATAGCTGTCGTCGGTATCGGGGGCCAACAGCATGAGCAATCCGCCTGCACTCCATTTCAACTTTTCATCGGGAGAGGTTCCCTCTCCTGATTGTGCCATCCCCATATAGGCGACAAATGTGAGAAGCAGCGTGAAGACGTATTTCATAATCAAAACTCTTTGACAATAACAATTTCAACACGAATTCCAGTGAAGTGATTATTTCGGTAAGGCCTCATCGCTCTCCTTGTCTGGGAAAAGCTCTATCAATTTTTCTTCCAAGGTGTTGGCTTTCAAATATTCCAGCAACTGGTTCAGTTCCGGTGATTTGTTCACAAGGATGTCACGATTGAATTGATAATGCTTCACGGTCCACAGCATGGCAAGCCATTCCATCTCGCGTGTCAGTTTTTTCACTTCATAAGCTTGTCCTATGATCACACATGAGCAGATGTAAGCCGTTATCTCGGTAGGGGAATCCCCCAAATATTTGGTAAGCCTTTCATCGATTTCCAAAGATAGTTCATCGGTGGAAATACACCATGCCGTGGCATACTGTCCTGCGTCCAAGGCATGGTCGGCTGAAACTTTATGGTTGATGAAATATTCAGCACACCAGTAGGCGTCACCTCGATGATATGCACAATCCTCCACGGTTTTCAATTCATCAACAGGACGGACGCCACCCCCGGGTTTCTCCAATTGCTCTATTGTCTCTGCCGTATCCTTCGCCTTCTTCTTGTCATCAGCCCCCTCATAATACTGTTGGAGATATTTGAGCTCGTCGATGTACTTTTCCGACCCTCTGCCATAGAGTTGGTGGGCGAGGTCCAAAGCACGCAATTGTATTCGGACAGCCTCCCTGTATTCTCCCATCGCGGCATGGTTTTCCGCGGCATGGACCAGGACATACAGCAAGTCTTGTTTGGAAAGTTCTATCTGTTCACACATCCTCAACACCTCCTTGCTTTTTTCCAATGCCATTGAAGGATTGCCGGCCATCGAATAATAAAGCGAGAGATTGTCAAGTATGACGGCGTGTTGTTCTGAAACGGGTGCATTCTTCTTGCAAACATCAGACAACAGGCATAAGACATTGATGGCATCTTGCAGTTGGTCGTTACGCATATAGCATTTCGCCAACAGGGCCATTGCGTTACAGTAGCCAGGGTCGGTTTCTCCACCAAGGCGCTTGTATATCGTGGCGCTCCTTATGAACAACTCAATCCCTGTCGCATAACTTCCTTTCTCGGCAAGGATCTTCCTTCCCAAGGAATCTGCTTTCAACGCATATTCACGATTCATCATCCCTTCTGGAATGTTGGCCTCATACTGGGCAAAGACGCAACCGGATGGGAAAGTGATGAACATCAAGACCAGGACAAATAACTTCATATCTCTCATTGACTCAGATTCTTTTATAATGGCATAATGGTGTTTGGCTTCTCAAAATCAGGCATTTGCAAGGATGATTCCAATGGGAATGAGGATTATGGGCACAGGGCTCCTGTTATCGTCATCCATTAGGATGCTACAAAGATAGGGATAATATCGTCATCTTCCAAGCAAATCGATTACACATTTTTACACAAAAACATAAACGGCTGTTGTCCAATGATAAGAAACGCTTCCATTTTTGGTTTTATCCGTTGCTACTTGGCATGGAGATTGGTCTATTTAACCAGGAACAAGCCAATTTCAATGAAGTCCGTACCCTCACCGTCGTGCATCGTCACGGTCCTGACATAGTTCCGACGTGTCCTGTGCCCGTGAAAGGCATGGCGGCAGCATGAGTACAGCCATCATGGCTGTCATTGTCGTATGTGTCTTGTTCATGTTAATAGCCTCCCGTATTTGTAGTTGTTGGTGGATACGACATTTCTCTTTCCCTGGTTACTATCAAGAAAACGAATTATAAACTCTATCCCTACGTATCTCTTTAAAATATGAGTCCACTTGAAAAAGTGGACAGGGAACAAAAGGGCGGTGCGCATCTCCCCTCCCCTCGCAGGGGAGGGGTTGGGGTGGGGTGAATAAGTCTTGAAAAACAATAAGTTACAGACCCCACCCCTGCCCCTCCCCTTGAGGGGAGGGGATAACTAACACCGATATTTGCTCAAACCGGACTTTTTAAAGTGGGCTCAAATATTATTTCAGTTTAACCTTGTCCCCTCTATGATTTTATTCCGGTCTGAATATGCGTAGGTAACTTCTTTCAACCTTTTTCAGGTTCATCACATTTGCTTCTTCCATGGTCAAGGACCTTAGACTTTCCGCTTTATTCAGTACAGCAAATTTTGACGATTTTATAGGTTTTAATGTATACTCAGGTTCTTTAAATCCTTTACTCAGTAAAATCTTTCTCTTCATCTTGTATATGACGATTTCTCCGGTAAAGGAATAGGCCACATATAGTTTTTTCTTACCCGTACGCTTGTAAAAATCATTACTGTCAAGCCTATTTCTTGTCTCTTGATTATTTCTTTCATGTTCAGAATAACGTAAATCATAAGAATAATTAAAATTTAGATAATCCAATATGGGGTCACCATAGTATGTATGCAGACATTCCGGGATATAGACATCTGACTCAAAACGGTCTGTCAAATATTTATTAAAATTTGAATGGATTTTGAAAATCATTTTCCTACCATTATGATAGATATAATGATTACCTTCAATATATAATGAATCAAGCTGGTATAGGGAACGGGGCAAATATTCACTGATCACGACAGCGTCAGTGAGGTGAAGTATTTCGCATTGCTCAATCTGAGCCTGAATGGGAGTAGCGAATATACTAAATAAAAGCACCAATAATTTCAAATGTTTCATAAAATAACATTTGTTTGGTTGTGGCAAAGCTATAAAAAATTTCGTCATCTTCCTAGCAAATCGATTACACATTTTTACACAAAAACATAAACGGCTGTTGTCCAATGATATGGAACGCTTCCATTTTTGGTTTTATCCGTTGCTACTTGGCATGGAGATAGGTCTATTTAACCAGGAACAAGCCATTGAGATTTTTGGCTATGTAAAGATGCCAGTGTCAATTCTTGTAACCTTAAAACTCCGACTATCCGTTATGTCGTACAACGTGGTGGGGCCAAACTGGTAGTTGAAGTCGTCCCTATGACATTTTCCCGACAACTAGCTAAATCATCCACTTATATGCGGTAATAAGTGAATAGTCAGAATTCAATATTCAATATACGGCAAGCCGAATGCGCCAATGTGATATGCTACCGTTATTTGTTGTTGATGTCCTTGTCCTGGATTGGTGACCTTCACATTTCGCTTGGAACTTTTCAGGGACGCAGAGTAATTGTATTTGCGTCCTGAAAGAGGTGAGTCAAACTGAATGATTTGAATTTCACCATCTTTGTCAAACACCACAGGCTTGGCCGTGCAATAATAGGTTTGCTCATTATGAGGCAAGTCTTTGTTCAAGCCAAAAACTGCGTAACACGAACATCCAAGGATGAGATAGAGGATGGGAATGCAAATGAGGTATTCACATGTCAAATCAAGGATGTCAATGGCCAGACTTTTTAGGTTCAATGGATGAAAATCGAGTTTTAGCAAGGTGAAATCCATCCATGATTCTCGTTTCATTCTAACGAGAAAGACGAAAAACGCCATTGTGGCTACTATAATCATATTGGTCGATAATGAGAATGCCCACGGCTGCAGTGTGTTCCCATAACTGATGATTCCCAATGGTGCAGCGAATAATGCCATGACGCCAAGAAGGAAACAGATCCACTTCGCCAATTTGTTCCTTTCATTCGTCTTGTAGGAATACTTGCCCTTCTTCATCAAGGAAAGGGGTTCAAGCGAGGGGTTCGGCCATGGTTCATAGCTTGGATGATGGTATGGGCCGTCAGGCTTGTATAACTCAAAAGTTTCTGGATGGGATTCCACAAAGGATTCCGGCATGTTCTCTTGAATGTAAGCGACATTGGCAGAGTCAACAAGAAGATACCGGTCGCCCCCATGGCGTTTGACACATTCATCGGACGCTCTTTGGCACATGATCACACTTCGTTTCCTTACTCCGGCTATAGAATCGTCGTCATGATAGAACCAAGCAGTAACATCAGCCTTCTCTCGTGGTATGGCCATCAGGATGGTTTCATAGAAATCTATGAAAAGCGTGGTCGGAATTCCTCCCGGCACACTTATCACTATGTCCTCTTTGTCTGTCTTGTAGAAAAACAATTCTGTCTCTTCTGTTTCAAAAGGATTGTTCTTCTTTTTCAGAATATTTTTGAGTATCGGGCCGAACTCTTCAGCCGGAATCCGCCCCACCATTATATATGAATTGTCTTTCAGATTTGATTGTGACATATCAGGGTTATATGAAAAACTCCATTAAATCATCCTCGGTGTAATTCTCTATCAAATCGAATAAGTCATCATGACATCCCATATTTTTGTGAATGGCATACAATGAATCCAGACTATGGAAAGCCGCTTCTTTTCCATCAACAATTGCTTTACATTGGTAATAATTGAGCAATAATGCGAAGTGTCCATCTTTTAGATCTTTTGTTTTTTGCTTGTCTAATAAATTGGCCATTTCCAATCCGTTCTGTTTCATATAGTTGCCTATCGTCTTCATTATTTCCATTAAGTAACGATTCCGTCCTTCATAATCATTTAAAGATTGGGCTTTCATTGCCTGAAATTTTTCTTTTATGATTTCTTGATAGAAAGGGAAACGCTCATCTATGACAATCGTATCATTAAAACAAGAAGACAACGCCTTGTCATATTCTTCCTTGATAGAATAAATAATTAATTTGTAACAGCATAACGACCATTTCTCTTTTGGATTCTCTTTCATTTCTTCGTCAATATACAACAAAGCGGAATCCAATGCCGTCTTGTCAGTCGTAGAAAAATATTTGTCATAGTAATACTTCCATTTATTCTTTGTACCTGTACCATTATTTGCACATGAAAGAATAAACAGCAATATCAAAGCAATGGGTGTTCTTTTCATCATCATGTACGTTAAAGTTGTCATACGTTGGTAAAGGAATACAAACTTACAAAAAATATCGTCATCTTCCAAGCAAATCGATTACACATTTTTACACAAAATCATAAGTTGTTGATTTTCAATTTTTATGGTAGGTGACACCAACTTGCTCTAAGTTTATGGGTTATAGGGCCAGGCGCATTCCTGTGACAGTATTCCCATAAAGGCTATACGAATCAAAAACACCGTTCCTTCTATGTTCCAATCCAAATGATATTGAGAAACGTCCACAATGAATAGAATTCATAATCGTCAATCCTTACACGGTCAGTAATGGAGTTATCACAACCAGTAAGAGAAAGTATGCTCACAATCAACAATAATTTCTTCATATGTATTACTTGTGTAAATGGATATGTTTCAGTATGCATTCTGCAGATTTCATGGAGGAAATGTGCAGGGAAATCAAGGGAATAAAATCAAAGTTCCCTGATTGAAAATCAATCTAATGTCTTTTTTACAATTGCAGCTATAGCTGCCAATGGAGCTGAGATAATAAATGAATATGTGAAAAAAACAAATGCGAACAAACCCCAAAAGAACTTCCATCCTTCAAACCCAGAAATATTGATAGATATAAGAGCATAAACACTACTGATTACAAATGAGCATATAAATAATGCAATGTGAAACCACCCCCATAGTTTATACCATTCGTTATTTCTCCATAGTACAAATCCTAAGTTTAAGCTCGTCATGATGATAACAGATTGACTCAAATATGACCATAGGTCATTGTCATTGTCCATAAAGGGATCTCCTATCAACAAAATAACCAAGGAAGGCAGAAGGCAAGCTGAGAATAAAGCAATAACCTCAAAAACCAACCAGTCCTTCTTGGTTAATTGTTTAGCAAATCTATTTTTCCTCATATCACTAAATTTCGCAGCACTTTAGTTAAACATTGTTTATAAGTTATTGAGCAACAAAAAGTTGTTTGTGATTTTACCATATCAGATTTTTCAGATGTGATAGAATCGGCAAACATAATCTATCTTGTTGATTCATTACAGATTCTTTTAAGTATTTCTTCGAGATTATACTTACTCTTCGCACTAAATTCTCCTTTTAGAAATTCACCTGAGACGCCAAAAACTTGTTGTTGATTGCCACCATATATGACTATATCCATTTTCGGATAAAATTTTGCAACCTCCTTCGTTGTTGAATTGTATATGATATCGCATAACGAATCTATTTTTTCTTGATTCTTGATGCATACATATTCAATAAAACGATTTTTAGGATAAGAAATGCGTATGGAGTCTAATTTTTCCATACGATATTCAGCAAACGGACTTCTATGGCAAGAAGAGATACCACAGACTCCACATAAAATAATAACAAAATAGAAAAAATGCTTCATGATGCTTAATTGATTATAATGTGACAAAGATATGAATAATACCGTCATCTTCCAAACAAATCGATTACACTTTTTTACACAAAATTGTAAGTCGTTGATTTACAACGCCATTAATGGCAATTTCAACTTGCTCAAAATTTATGATTCAAAGGGGTTGGCGTTTCATCTTTCTATCTTCTCATCAAGTACCAAAGGTCCAGGCCCAAGCATAGTGAATTGGGATAAATGCCCGTGCCGTCATTCAATTCAAAAAGAGGGATCAGGCTTTGTGTGTAACTGATAGTCAAAGGGCCGATTCCTGCCATCACCTGCCAGTTGGCAGAAAAGCAATTTGCATTTTTCATTGCCGTATGAGTTGGTTGAATGGCCATGTGGCGTTCACAAAAATAGTTTTTCATAAGGATAAAATCGACCATGATCTGGATTATTTGCTATTTGTAGGCAAGAGATCAGACAGGGATAGCTCGCCTATTTCCTTTCCTTTAGTCAAGGACTTGATTTCGCCTGTATAGGTGTCTATTCTTGCATCCAATTTGTAGAACACAATTCGATTATTGCATGCATCATCTTCAGCGGTAATGAATACGGGTCCTTTCATTATTCCCTTTGCGACGATTTTCCATCTGCCATTCTCATGTTGAAACACCTCGATATCCCAGATGGGTAGGCCCGACCCATAATTAAAGTAACGACAGCAATACCTTTTACCTTGAATTGCAAATTCCTTGGTTTCCACAGGAGGGGAATAGCGTCCTTTGCCATGGTATTCTTTCATTTCGCATGTATCAGCAAAGCTGACATGATCAAGGTCTTCCTTGCTCCTCCATTCAATTTCTTCCATGTGCGACCATTGTTCCACACTTCTGATTTTCTTCACGGTGTTTTCCGAGTACTTCGCTTCCAAACGTAGCTGATATTCATTATATACGGAATCCATCAGTTCGTTGGCATACTTGACAAAGGCTTCGTGCGCTTCGTAAGACGTTGCACGTTGGTCGCCGATGAAGAATTCCCATCTCGTCCCGTCCAAGGCACGACCCTCCTTCTCCTCCGCATTTCGGACTGCATCCAACCACCTCTCTTTCAGCTCCTGTGCCTCATCGTCAGTGATGGCGAGTGTACAGGTCTGCACTTGGGGAGCAAAGTAGTCGCGGATTTTTTTCCGTGGCACCACCTTGACCATGTCATTTCCCGCTTTCTTGAACTTCATGGTGGCCTCTCCGGCTTCATTATAGATGCTACGCCACGCCTTGGTGTAAACGAGTGTGTGGTTGACGGAATCGTATGCCAGTGATGATTCCGGCAGGAACGGGGTTGCCCGAATCACGCCGAATTGCGTGTTTTGTGGCACAAGCAACCTTTCCAACTCCTTTTCGTACAGTGAAGTGAAGAGTTTGTTCTCTTGTCCTGCAAGGGATGTGATGTCATAATGTATGTTCTTTTCATGAGGAATATCAGAAAAGGAGTAGGATGGTCGTTGAAAGCGGCACATCGCATACCAGAGGTCGAAGCCGATGGTAAGTGATGAAGGATAGGCCTTCGTGCCGTCGGCGAGTTTGAAATGTGGGGTGAGGTTTTGGGTGAAGTTGACAGTGAAAGGGCCGATGCCAGCTGTGACCAACCACTGTGCACCGACATGGGAGGTGTGAAAATGGTGGCTCTCCATTTCGTCACGCCCTTTGAAGCGATATTCATATTTACTGCCACCGACATAAAGGCCAAGTCCCGTTTGCAATGAGAGCCAGCGTTTTGGGGTTTGTACGCCCACCAGCAACGGTATGCGTACATGGAAGGAGAAAAGGTCGTTCTCCTCCAACTCTGCTTCCGTTGCTTCGAAATCTATTCTTCCGCCCCGGCTCTTTGCAATGCAATGACGTGAAAAATTGTATGTAGAGCCTTCAAACTGCAAGCCTATGGAATAGCCTGCAATGCCTTTGTAAAGGTTTCTTGATAATTGCAGCATGGTCCATCCGGCATCCACCTGTTTGAAAAAGCCTTCCCTAAGATGGAACTGTGGTCGGTTGCCATGCATGATGCCGTCGGATATTCGCGAAGAGCCCATCCATACCATTGATGTTTGTGGTACATACCGTTCTTTGTCTTTGTCGTAATAGTGATGATCCCCATACGGAGCCATCAACGTGAACAATCCTCCTACACTCCACTTCCATTTTTCATCGGGAGCGGATTGTTCTTCCGTTTGAGCCATCCCCGAAAAGGCGACAAGCGCGAACAGCAATGTGATGGCATGTCTCATGATCTTTTTGTTCTTGATGAATAGTTGAATATACGTTTGAATAACGTTGAAAGGTCCATTATCTTGTATTTCAACTTCCCTTTTGAGACGTCATGACGTCTCTGCATAACTACCCTTTAATTCCCGATAGGCTTCCTTACGACGATGGTGTTCCCTTCGAGTTGCAGATGGAAATGGTCGAAGCTGTTGAGCAAGGCCAGCACATCCCGGATGTCCTCGGAAGAGTCCCAGTTGAAATACAGGCGCAGGTCGGCAAGCCCTTCCTCTTCGTATCTGACGTTCACTTTGTATGCTTCGGACATTTTGTCGAGCACCTCTCGCAAAGTCTTGTTCTCAAACAATACGGTTTTTGCCACAGGGGGCGACTCCTCCTTTGCCTTGTTTTCCACTTCTTCCTCTGGACGGCTGTTGGTGGAAACAGGTGTGGTCGTGATGGTCGGTTCTTCTTGTGACAGTCCTCCGATGATGTGGAATGCGGCATAGCCGAGTGCTCCCACGACAAACAGGACGATGATGACGGAGGCCGCCTTCCATATGAAGCCTTGGGGCTGCAAGAGGCTCGTCCTTCTTGCCTCCTTGGTTTGCAGGGCCTGTCTCACCATGACGATGGTCTCGTACAAAGCCAGGGTTTCCTTGTCGTTCAGGATGCATTCCATCTCGCTGTCCGTGTATTGCCTGGCATGGTCCAGCATGTCGAGCAAGGACTTCATTTTGTCTTCATTCATTTTCGATGAGCTATTTCGCTTTGAAATGTTGGCGTATCGTAGTCAGTGACTGTGAGAGGTATTTATAGACGGCGGCCTCGCTGATGTGGAGGCTTTCCGCTATCTCCTGGTATTTCATCCCATCGACGAACCTCATGTGGAGGATGTCGATGGCCCGTTTGTTCAACCATTGTTCCATGAACCGTTTCAGCCTTTCCGCATTCTCTCCTTCATCGTCATCCCCTTCCTCCAAGGTGCGCATGGTGACCAACCGTGTCACGCGTTGCCGCGTGTTCATCCTGTTGATGATGTTGATGCAGCGGTTCCGCACACACCTCAGCAGGAACGGCCTCTCCGTCGCGGTGTGGATGACGGTGTCTTCACGTGCTATAGCTGCAAAGACTTCTGCCACGACGTCACGGCTCTCCTCTTCGTCGTAGAGCAGCCTCCTTGCATGTTCCAGCATGTCGGCATGGTACCGGTTGTAGAGAGAAGCGAGTTCCTTTTCGTCCATGGGTTCCTATTCGATGAGTCCTTTCTCCCTCAGCAGGGGCAGGATGTTGGGGGGTGCCTCACGCTCGTTCTGGTCTTCGACCATGAAATACCTGTCAAGCAGTTCCTTGTCGTCTGCAAGCAGTTTCCTCATCACCCCGTCGTTGATCAGCAACACTTCGGTGTATTGGCCGCCGGGGTTGGCGTCCAGTATGTAGCAGGCCTTGACTTTGATGTTTGACGACTTGGCTATCATCGCTCCCATCAATCCGAACGCAACATAGTTGTTTGTTTGCCGGCTGGAAGATTTCAGGTCAACGCGGTTGCTGATGAAGAGGATTTTTTTGCCTATGAGCGGCATGCCATAGGCAAACCCCTTTCCGAAAAGCACATTCTCGCATCTCATCTGGCTGAGGTTGACAAACAACGAATCTCCTTTTTGGATGACAAACGCCTCTTCTCTCAATTTCCTGTCGGTTTTCTTGTTGCCCGTGGTGAAACGATATTCATGTTTTCTCGTCCATAGCTGCTTCGAATGGGAATATTGCTTGAAGACGATGGATGGCAGTTCCGTCCAGTTATCCGACTTGTAGTCCTCGTAGCTTTTGCAATAACGGCTTTGTGCGTCAGCTTGGAGCGAAAATGCCGTCAGGATGAGAAAAAAGAAGAACTTCATATCCTATTTGTTTAGAAATGGAAGCATGCACCAATTTGGAAAGCCAGGCGCGCCACACCGTTTATCTCGTCTTTGTTATTACCATACCACCAAGGGTCATCTTCTTTTTCGCCCAGAAAGACGGTGATTTCCCTTAGTTTTGCACTGATGCCGAATTTGTCGGACAGCATGTATTCCAAACCGGCGGAATACTTGAAACCAACCCCCACCTCCGTGTCGTGCTCATTGAAGAAAGTGGAATATCCCAAGCCTATCTCCGTCATTCCACGCCATTTCCTTGAGAAATTGCCTGCATAGACGAACGAAGGGCCGACGAAGATCTGCGTGGCTTTCACGTCGGGATACTTGGTGGTGTTGTGAAGGACAGAGAACCCGAATCCGTATCCTTTCTTGAAGACACAGCTGTATTCGACTCCAAGTTCCAAACCCGTTCTCCATTTGTATGTTCCCTCGGAGGTGTAAACTTTCGATGTGACCCATGCCGGTCCCACGTCGAGCGAAAGGGTGTGGGTGGCGGATTTTGTTTTGTCCGCATCGGTGTTGAGTGTGGCATCGTCTACCTGGGCTTGGGCGGATGATGTGATGGCCAGCATGGCTGCCAACAAGATTTTTCTGTAATCCATGACTTTATGTTTTATCCTTATATATTTTTTGACAATATCCCCTTCATCGTATGGTGAAGATGTGGTTGAAGTCCGTCGTGGCGGCTTTCCTGCCGACCATGGCGGTTGGCATTTCCTCGTCTATGAATGGGATGTAGTATCTCCCTTCTTCGGTGACCAGCATCCATACGATGTTCTCCTCGTCCATCAGTTCAAGGATGCCTTCACGGTCGGAACGTGTCGATATAGCCAGGTGGTATGGGACGCCGGCCCTGTCAAACACATAGGCCAATTTCTCGGTGTACTGTCTGTTGAGGCTCATGACGCTGTTCGACTGTGATGTGCCAAACTTTTTATTAAGGGTGATGTGGGGCGGTTCGCTCATCACCATCTCATACAGGCGTTGCTCCAGCAATGGGCGCGAGGCGGAGGTCTGACGAAGATTGTCCACCTTTAACCCTATTATGGTCGTGTCTGTCTTGTTCCAATAGGTTGAGGCCCATCCCCCGTAGGATTCCTTCGTGCGCATGCTCTGGTAAAGACGGGTGGTCGTGTCCAGGATGTCGTCCATTGACGGATTCTCCCTGACTTGATGCTTGAGTGCGCTTAGCGGCCTGTTGGCGTGAAGCTGTGGGTCTCGAACATAGAAGATGTAGGACATCGTCGTGTTTTTGCTGCCGTGTGTCACACTGCTGTTTTGACCGGTCAGGCACAGGCTGCCGTTGTCTTCGGTGCTCACTGACAAACCTGGGGTATCACCCGAATGACGGTATTGGACGGAGAGATTCTTGTCTGTCGTCAGGTTGATTTTGGAATGCAAGACGGGTTCCCCGTCTGCTGTTTGGATGAAGAAGGGCGACGGGTGGATGCCGTAAGTCTTCCGTTCCGACCATGTGAAATAGTCGATGATGCATCCCTCGAAGAGTTGCGGTATGCTAATCTTGTCCGGGCGTTGCTTGCCGTCATACAGAAGGGGTTGGGTGTAAGGGTCGGTGTCGACCTCGTAAATGCTTCCATCCGGACTGACAACCCTCACACCCATCACCACGGTGAGGTCTTTGTTGTACTTGAACGGCAAGTCTTTCGGATAGTCCAGCAAAGCGTATCTTTCCACGGCGTCGGAATCGTTCAGCATCACCCTCCGCCGTACAACCTGGCGTGAGATGGTGTGATTGGTATTATTCCCGAAGAACAGACGCAGGGGATTCCAAGAGTGATGACGTTCGTATTCACCAGAAAAGGATTCTGCCAGCGTCACGGAGGAGTAGTTGAGAAGACTGTCATCCAAACAGGTTTGGCTGAATGCCGAGTCGCTGTCGTCCCATATTTGCTTTCTTATCCTTTCGGCTTTCTTCTTGTAACTTGAATTACTGTTTGTATGGTTCCTTTGTGTCGTGGGAGTGACTTCTACATTTTGCAGCTCTTGTTTGGTGAACTGCAGTTGGATGGTGCCCACCTTGCCTGCTTGGCAGGTCTTGAAGAACGTCCTGTACCCCACGTGGCTGACCTTGACGCGGATGCGCATGGAATCGCATGGGATGGAGAACTCGCCACCTTCGTTGCTGACCCCGGAACAGACTTTCTCGCCGGTGCGGGCATCGTAGATGGTGATGTTGGCATTGGGCAACGGTGCCGACCTGGCACCCAGCACCCTGCCTCTGACCTTGGTCTGCCTCTTTTCCTCACACTCCACAAATACGTATTGTCCTTGAATGGTTACCTTGACGGGGTAATGGCCGATGACCGCCATGATGGCGTCTATGACGTTTTTCTGGTTGAAGTGGCAGTTGACGGGGAATTCGTCCAATTCATCATAGATGAAATTGACCTTGTATTGCTCAGTGGACTTGTCGATGTCGGCAAGCGCCTGCGACATCGACACGCCATCGTATCTGCGCGAGATGGTCTGTGCGGTCGATGTGACGGCGGATAGGAGAAGGGCTAATGTGAACAACCAAATCCTCATGACTTCACTTATTAAACGATTCTACACCCGTTTTCATATCCAAATACAATTAAAGGATGTGAAAGCCCAACCTGTTTAACGTTCCTTAACCATTGTTTTTCCCTTGTTAACTCTCTTACCTCTGCCCCAAATTATAGTTATTGTTCTAAATGTCCGTTGTTAAACATCGTTTATTTTTTTACATGCGGCTATTTTCAATCTGTTTACATTTTGTCATATTCTCTTTTGAGCCATTCAAAGCGTTCGTTCAGCCAGTACTTCAGGTTTTGTACTTCATTCAGATAGCTGCCCCAGATGTTGTAGTTTGGGGGAGTGTATTTGTAGAACGTTCCCCATTTGTTGTTGTTCTCCTCCACGGAAAGCCTGAGATATTGAGCCTTTTCGTTGATTTCTCTCATGATGTCATCCTTGCGGCTGTAAAAATAGTCGAAACGCTCTTTCACTTTCGCGACGAAAGCCGGGTCCTGGAAGAGGCGTGAATACCAGGAATACCATCTCAACATCAATCCCGTCGGGGAGAAGTCCCCGTTGTAGTTGACGTTTCCAAAGGCTATGTCGAAATCCCACAGCGGACCCATCTTGAGCTTTCCACCGCGTCTCAGGCTCATGAAACAGCTCGTATGGAAGGAGGCGTCGGTGTTCCTTGCTATTTCATTGACAAGGTACCATTCCACGAAAGAGTCCATGTCCATGTATTTCCTCCATCCCTCATTCTCATCCGTGAAATTGTCGGCATACAGCGCGTCCTCCGCTGTCTGCACGTAGTTCCTCACGTATTCATAGTCCGCGTCGCCAAACGAAACGTCGGGGGCCTTGATGTTGACCGGATGCCCCAAACGGCTTGTGAAGAAGGTCACCTCCCCGTCGCCAGCCTTCGAGTCGACCTCCAGCAGGAAGCCGTCGTCGCC
>Ga0247610_10004309_pt1 | contig 15263 bp, 13 predicted proteins | sample 174DNAGHGhighgp2_FD_193483 | JGI IMG/M metagenome (GOLD analysis project Ga0247610, IMG submission 193483) | Sheep rumen microbial communities from Palmerston North, Manawatu-Wanganui, New Zealand - 1742 DNA GHGhigh gp2 | ecosystem: Host-associated > Mammals > Digestive system > Stomach > Rumen... | reverse complement strand
TTCGGCAGCTATCTTGTCTGCCAACAGATTCACAATCTCTGTCTTTACGGCATTGACACTTTGCTCAGCGTACAATTTCAGTTCGGCACGTGTTTTCTTGTCGAGGTCGGCTGCATTGTGTTCTGCAGTTGCAATAAGAGATGCTGCTTTTTTCTCGGCTTCTGCAATAATGTCGGCGGCCTTGGCATTCGCTTTCTCTACGATTTGTTGTGCCTCGGCATTGCCTTTCTCTACGCCCTCTGCGTAGATTTTGTCGGTTAATTCTGAAAGATTCATTGTATAGAAATTTTTATATGTTTGCGATTATTTTGGGCGTATAAAATGTCAACGACCTTTTAACGAGGTTTTAACGACCTTTTAACGAGGTTTTGTATTGACCTTTTGGGGCTCGTTTCAAATTTGGTGCAAATATACTGCTTTTTTTGCATTTATGCAAATATTTTTGTTTTTTTTCGAGAAAAGACCCGAATTTTTGTACAAAGATAATACAAAAAAGTCGAATTTCCAAATTTTTTAGCGTGTTTTTTTACTCCCTATTATTACAAAACATATAACTCATTGATTCATTCGTACACTACAAAAACATAAATTGTTTCGGACTGTTTCGAAAAAATAATGCCCTAAATTACCAACAAAGGCACTCGTTTTTGACGAATGCCTTTACAACACAGTTAGTCATTATTTCTACTGGTGTTCTTTGTCTTTCTCGTGACGGAGATGTTTGAAGAATATATTCACCGTCATGATCGCTAAAGTGCCTAATATGGCTTCAGCAAACATACCGAAACCGCATAGACATCCTATAGCCGCGGAACACCAAACGGTGGCAGCTGTAGTAAGCCCCTTCACTGTATCTCCGTCCTTGAAAATAATACCTGCGCCTAAGAAACCTATACCGGAAACAACTTGTGCAATGATACGCGAATTATCTCCTCCGACTATAGAGGGAGACATAAGCACGTATAATGCGCTGCCGATGGCTATCAGCGAAATGGTGCGTGTACCCACCACCTTGCCGTGCAACTCACGTTCCATGCCGATAAGGTAACCCAAAGCCGTTGCCAATACGATTTTGGTAATGACTAATAACCAGTCTGTTTGCAAGAAATGTTCCAACATAGGATTATTCGGTCACTTTTTGTCCCTGAATAGTGAATACCTGATCATTACGACGGATGAACAACTGACCGTCTTTGATGAACTTAGACGTTGACGAAGCATCGCCGTTGATCGTATCCATACCGGTCTCTCCGCTCCAAGGTTTGCTGATTCTCAAGGATATACGCAGGTCATTGGTCTGGTCTGCATGAGGGGTTCCATAAAGCGTGATATCTTCAGTTAGCGACTGAACAGGACCTGTGGCAGCATCCTTTGCGGTGGCTATCAGGAAATTCTGCACCTCACAGAACATACATATTCCCATGATTGTTTTTCCGAGCGTTTCATCGGTCAACTCATGCAGCATGCCGTCCATTCCTTTATATACTTCCTGCGCAAGAGAATCGGACTTGGCGTTCTCGTTCTCATTGGCTTCGCTGTGTACCATATACAAATCAACCAACGTCGAACCGAAATATTTCTGGGTCAGTTCGATACGTGTAGCATCGTCTGCCGGCAGACTGGATTTAATGACAGATACAGCCGTTGGTCCGAAAACAGAACCCATTTTATCGCCGTTTTTGTCCATATAATCGATGGCCTTGTTCCATGCGCGCACGGTCAGTTCGGGAATCATGTTCTCCGTGTGTACGCGCATCCATTCACGACTATAGGATGTCAATTCCGGTTGGGTAGCCAAAGACTTGATTTCTTCGGTTTCAACGGACAAATCCTGTCTGTCAGCAGAGAGCGTCAGCCAACGGTATGGGCATGGATAAGTAATCGAAGAACCCGTTGAAATCTCAACGATACTGTCGTTGGTAACACCCGTAGTGTCACGGTATATAGAGATACTATTCACATGGAAATGACCGGTCAGAAGGGCATGGATACCATGATGCATGAGGCTGTCACGGATAGCATCAGCGTTCTTAAGACGGCAGGCACTCTCTAATGTACCCTGCATATCAAAATGTTCTAATAATTGCCAATGAGTCATTGCAATAATGGCATTTCCTTTGGAAACCGCTTTATCTGCCTGGTCTAATACCCATGAGAGCGTGTTGTCGGACAGTGAACCGGTACCTGCTGAGTTATGGGACCCGTCTATTCCTAATATAGTCAAACCGGGGAGAGGTTCTGCCGCATAGGAATGTGATTCCGTATCTTTGGCTATAACTTGCTCATATACTAACGAATACATGCTCTCCCACTCTTCGTCTTTGAGGTTCTCTACTTCCACTTTCTCGGAGCCTTTGTAGCCATATGCTTTTCCGCCGATGTCATGGTTTCCTGGTATAACGAAGGTATTTATACCTTCTTTTCGTAACTGTTGAAGGGAGTTGACTACCAGTTCGTGGCTCGCTTTCTCACTATCTTTAGTAAGGTCTCCGGGAATAAGCAGAAGTGACGGTTTGTACTTCATTGCTGTGTCCATCAATGCCAACCATGCCTGCTCACTCAAGTCTATCATTTTGCGCTGATTATCCATCATCGCATCAAAAGCCTCGCCTTCTTCCACAAGAGATTGTGCCAGAACATGAGGGTCGGCTATGACCATGATTCGTTCTTGCGCAAATGTAATCATCGGCACTAATGCCAAAAACATGAAAATCTTTTTCATAAATACAATTGTTTGTTATGATTTGTTATAAGTATGTTACGGGTCAAATAAACTGATACTTTCCGGACGTTTGTCTTCCGGTAGAGGAATACAATATATATCTTGATTCCTTCCTGATTTACGGGCAAAATATGCCATCTTGCCGTCAGTGGTTATTTTGTACCAGCAATCCCGTCCGGGGGTATTGATCTGCGGTCCAAGATTCTCGGGTTCAGACCAGCAATCCCAACAGTTTTTGTCCTGTCTCCTTGATACCCATACGTCGAGTTCTCCTACTGTGCCGGGGCGGTCGGATGAGAAATAAAGTGTTTTCATATCAGGATGAAGGAATGGGGAACGCTCCATACCGGAAGTATTGATGGCAGAGCCGATTGAGAATGGCTTGGACCAGCGGCCTTGTTCATCCCGGATGGAAACAAAAATATTGAGCGAAGGCTGCTCTTCTCCTTCCACAGGGTAATTGGCGGCAAAAAGAATAGCCGAACCATCCGCGCTGATCATCGCATCCGCTTGCCAGTTTCCTAATCGGAAAATAGGAGGAAGAGCCTGCGGTTCCGTCCAACCACGATACGGTATATGCTGTGAGAAACACATATGTCCTTCTACAAAAAGGAGCATCATTGAGCCGTCAGCGGACACAGATGTTGGCGCTTCATTGCGATATTGATGACTCAAACCCTCAACACGACGGGAACTTCCCCACTCTCCTGTCTGCGGATTACGACGGGACATATAGATATCTTCGCTGGCAGAACCGCTTTCCGGATTAAGACGCACGAAATATATCGTGTTATCATCAATGGTCAAAGTGGGTCCATACTCCTCTCCTTCTAATGTATTTATTGTTGGCGGAAGTTTTATGGGTTGTATCGAGTCCGGCGAAGTAAAACTGCAGAAAACGAGGACTAACAACTGAGCTGCCATAACGCGTAAGAAAGTGGTGAATGGATAAACGGTCGCATAGCAAACCGAAGCTTGGTTATTCTCATTAGATAGAGACTGAGCATATGGCAATGCCATAGCGGAAGTCATGGATCCGATAAGGAGACCTACCACATTAAAGTAATTGATATGCATGGTTTTATAAGCAATTGCACCTATCACAAAAAGCGGAATAATCGTAATCAGGAACCCGTATCCTATCCATAGGTAGCCGCCGTCAGCCAGCGTTGGTACGAAGTTCTCACCTACACCCAATCCCAGTGCCGCCAAAAAGAGAGTCAGTCCAATCTGGCGTAACATCATGTTGGCAGATGTCGTGGAGAATGTCACCATATTATAATATGGTCCATAATGACCTATTAAGATAGCGACTATTAAAGAACCTCCCACCAGTCCCAACTTAAAGGTTGAACCCATGCCCGGTATGGGAATAGGCAGTAACCCGACACAAATACCAAGCACCATGCCGAAGAAAACAGGCAGCAAATGCGGAACATCCAAGCGTTTGAGTTCGTTGCCGAAAGTATCTGCTACTTTACTTACATCATCTTTGTCTCCAACGACCATAAGTCTGTCTCCCAACTGGAGAATCATATCCGGTGTGGCAAGCAGGTCTATTCCGGCACGACTGACACGCGTAATAGTGGCATGATACTGCTGTCGTAAATTGAATGAACGGATTCGTTTGCCGTTACATTCCGGGCGGGTAACCGCTATACGACGGGATATCAGATGGTCGGATTTCTCAGATTGTACATGGAGGTCATAGTCTTTCATCTGTCCCAACAGACGTAGCGCATCCAAATGCTTTCTGTCGGTTAGCACACGGATTATATCGCCGTTAGAGAAAGTGGTTTGCTCGTTAATCAATTCATCGATACCGCTCGGACGGATGACTCGGCTGACTACCATTTCCTTGAAAGGACAGATACGTTGCAGTTCAAGTACCGTGAGTGTTCCCAATTGAGGATTATTTAGTGTAATATCCACACATACAGGTTCTTCCGTCGTTGCTTTGGTCGCTTCTTGAAGTCTCTTCTCTTCTTCAGGAAGGCTTACCTTGAACGCTTTCCGAATCAGTTCGAAAGCCAATATGACACCTACTATACTAAGCGGATAGGACACTGCATAGCCGGTAGCTATATCAGGATTGATATTGCCTGTAATATCCTGATATGCCTGTTGTGCGGATGCCAGAGAAGGAGTCGATGTAGTCGCTCCGGACATGACTCCGGCCATCGTTGACATATCTATGCCTGTTATGTAATGAAGCACTATCGTACATACGCATCCCAAAAGAACAATGGCTGCCGCCAGCATATTAAGTTGCAATCCGCCTTTCTTGAATGGTGAAAATGAAGGACCTACCTGCAAACCTATCGAATAGACAAAGAGTATCAAACCGAAATCTTTGGCAAACTGGGCGACGGAATGATCTATCTTGACACCCAATGAGGCTAACGCTATTCCTACAAAGAGAACCCACGTCACTCCTAACGAAAAATGACGTATCTTCGCTTTTTCGCCCAACCACAGACCTATGGTCATAACGATTGTCAGCCACAATAGTGACTGGGTTATGGACGGTTCAAAAAGGAATTGCTCTATTGTATTCATATATTACCTTGTGCTATGCAATGGTTTTATTTCTCGTTTCTTAATATGCGTAGTATCTGTACCAGTGCTTTTGTACAGGCACGGTCAGTTATTTGCTCACGCAACTTGCCCAAATGAAAACATTCGGAATATACGTTGTCAGGAGTAGCCCACGCTATCCATACTGTGCCTACAGGTTTCTCCAACGTACCACCGGTAGGTCCGGCTACCCCGGATGTGGCAATTGCATAATCCGTATTCAGTATTTTCTTTGCTCCGCATGCCATTTGTGTTACTACTTGTTCGCTGACTGCTCCATAAAGTTCCAATGACTCTCTATGTACCTTTAATACGTTCTCTTTTACCTCATTGGAGTAAGCCACCACACTGCCTTTATAAAATACAGAACTGCCCGAATGTTTGTTCAAAAGCGCTGCCAATTTACCTCCTGTACATGATTCTGCCGTGGCAATCGTCTTCCCTCTTTCTGTTAGTATATGTCCTATTAGCACTTCCAACGGCTCGTCCGTATCAGCTATCATATATTCTACCGTGATACGTTTTAGTTCATCGAACCAATGCTGTATTTCTGTCTCAGACAACTCTCCGTAGGAGGATAATCGAAGACGTATTATTCCATCTTTAGGCAGATATGCCAAGTGTAGTCCTTGAGGCATTGAACGCTCGTAATCCTCCAATAAAATAGCCAATGTCGATTCTGCTATTCCGGTGACTTGCAATGTCTTATGAATAATTTTTGATTTGTAATCTTTTATTTGTGATTCTAAATATGGCAGAATCTGTTCTTCCATGGCTATCTTCATCTCATAAGGCACGCCGGGCATGGAAGCCAACATCTGTTTGCCTTTATGAAAAACCATCAGAGGTGCACTACCTACTCTATTCTCCAAAATCTTTGCACACTCAGGTACCATCCATTGTGTTGACGTCAGTTTGTTTAGTATATCCGGACGGTCTTTGTATAGTTCTGCAATATGCGCACGTACACGCGCATCTTCAATAAGGTGTGTCCCGAAATACTCGCATAGTACGTTTTTGGTTATATCGTCTTTGGTGGGACCAAGTCCACCCGTAGTAAGCACAATATCAGCACGACCAAACGCCTCATCTAACGCTGCTATGATATGCGCACGATCATCATGGACAGAGGTAATCTGGTATAATCCTATACCGTATTCGTTCAATTTTTCTGCCATCCAGGCTGAGTTAGTGTCCACTACCTGCCCTATCAGCAACTCATCTCCTATGGTGATTATTTCGGCATTGATCATATTTGCTTGTTATTTAATCATTTATTGCTTGCTGCTATTTGTTTGTGCCATTCTTCGGATGTAAGGCATAATTCGTCATACCACTCTTTCCCGAAACGCCGTATGAGCGGCTCTTTGAGAAACAGATACAGCGGTACATGCAATTTCTTTCCTTTGACACGCCCACAATGACATATGTCCCAACGGTGATATTCCAAACCCGTGTATTCGCCCACTTTGGTCAAGCGTATAGGATATAGGTGACAGGAAACAGGCTTTATGAACGAAGAATCTTTCGCCATTTTTTCAATCAGGCAGTAACACCATCCATCATGGTTCGTGCGCGCAAAAATACAGTCTTTGCCGTTAACTATAGAAAGTACTTGTTCGCCGGATGGATCCAGATAACTCAATCCCTGTCTCTCTACCACATCTCGGGCCTCTTGGGTCATTTGGGGCAACAATTCCGGCAACATCTGCTCAATGATTTTCAGTTCTTCATCCAATATAGGTGCACCTGCGTCACCCTCAACACAACAACAACCACGACAAACGTCAAGGTCGCAACAAAATTCCTTTTCAAGAATATCCAAACTGACTAATGTGTTTTGAATCAAAAACATCTAATCTCTTCTAATACTATAATACAAATCCTTCTATCCAGATTTTCACCCCAATCCCTATCAGTATGATTCCTCCTATCAACTCCACATTCATATGGAACCGTTTGCCGATATACTTGCCTATGAGGTAGCCTCCGATGGAAAACAACATACTGACTATGCCGATGATCAATACACTCAGCCACAACATTTCTGGGTAAGGAATAAATATCACTCCTGTAGCCAACGCATCTATGGATGTCGCCACAGCTAACACCAATAAACGGTTAATCTGCCACTCTGATACTTGTTCTTCCTCACGATGTAGTGATTCCCATACCATTTTGCCGCCGATTAATGCCAGTAAAGTCAAGGCTATCCATGGCGCATATACCCGGAAAAAGTCTGCAAAAGTATAACCGGCAAAATAACCTATTAGCGGCATGCCTCCTTGAAACAATCCGAATAGCAATGCCATTAGCACAGGTTTTGGGGGGATAGCATCCTTCTTTACTGACATGCCTTGCGAAATACTGACTGCAAAACAATCCATCGCCAAGCCAAACGCAATCAATATTATATTCAACCAACTCATACTTCTTCTCTATCTCGCTATGTAAATGGCATTAACCATTCTTTAGTAACCTAACGGCTTGAATAAGCGAATGTCGGATTATTGTCTCTTATATTTGTACTTCGCACCTACTTTCCCTTTAGCAATTGCAGCTAATTTGTTACGCGCGAAAGTCTTACGTATAGGCGATATACGGTCGGTAAAAACATGTCCCTCCAAATGGTCATATTCATGCTGGACAATGCGTGCCTGAAAACCGGTGAATGTTTCTTCATGCTCCTCGAAATTCTCGTCCAGATAACGCAGTACGATTGATTCCGGACGTACGACGTTCTCGCTGATTCCCGGCAAGGACAAACACCCCTCACTATATGTGCAGGTATTTTCGCTTTCCTCAAGTATTTCAGGATTGATAAACGTTCTTTTGAAGTCCTTACATTCCGGATAGTCCTCTTCAAGTTCGGTTCCATCCACGATGAACAAACGCCACGGTTTACCAACCTGTGGCGCGGCTAAACCACAACCTTCGGCTGCGGTCAGAGTCTCATACATGTCCGATATGAACTGTTTCAGTTCCGGAGTATTCTCTATTTCCTCAGCCTGCTTTCTGAGTACCGGCTGACCGTACAAATATATTGGTAGTATCATTGTCTCATTCTTTTATTTACAATTTTCGGAGACTTTCCAAATAGCCTTCCAAAATGATGCATGCTGCTATTTTATCCACCACAGCTTTGTTTTGCCGGTCTTTCTTTTTCATGCCGCCGGCTATCATGGCTTGATGAGCGAGTACCGAAGTAAAACGCTCGTCATACATAGTTATAGGTATATTCGGAAACTGTTTCTTGAAATTTCCCATGAACGGCCGTATATAGTTCATGCTTTCCGATTCTTCACCGTTCATCTGCGTGGGATGGCCAATAACAACTTCATCCACAATCTCTTGCGTAAAATAATTAGCCAGCCACTCCATCAATTGATTCGTTTCAATCGTAAGCAACGGATTAGCCGTTATGCGGAGTACATCCGTAACGGCTAATCCTGTTCGCTTACGACCATAATCTATTGCGAGAATACGTCCCATTAAAGAGTCTTCAATAATTCTTGCATTTCGTGCTCTTTATCCTCCATTCCGAAACGATAGTACAGTCCTTTGAGCACCTGTACATACGTACGATCTTCAGGAGCCATTTCGTGAGCTTTTTCAAAGAACGGCAGGGATTTTTTGAACACTTCGTTCATTTCAGCAAGGGCTTTCTTGTATTCCTTGTTGTCTTGAATCATTGCCGCCGCTTCGTTCAGTTTGACTGCCTGATTGTAATACACGCGTCCCTTACCGGCCATTGCGTCAGCCAGTGTCGGGTCACAACGGAGTGCCTCATCAAAATCTTTCAGCGCAGCCTCGTGGTTGCCAAGATTTTCGTCCAAGTTACCCTTAATGTGATGATACTGTGCTACATTGGGCTCACGTTCAATGGCCTTTGCCAAATACTCTACCGCAGTCTTTTCCTGACCGGAGAAGATATAGTAGTTAATCAGATTCTGGAGGAACCAGGATTCTTTCGGGAAACGAACAATAGCGTCCTGAAGCGTTGCAACGAATTTGGCAGTATCTTTCAGAGCTACATACTCCTGATAGAGGAACTGATTAACAGAAATAGCCTCATAGTCACCATTCTTCAACTCTTCCAGCAATGCAATTGCGTCCTCGTGAAGTTCGGACTGAACAGCAAAGATGGCAGCATAATACTTGTATTGGATATATGTTGTGTCACGCGGCATCTCTTTTTGCAGTTTTGCATCCTGCATCAGAGCAAGATCTGGAATCTCAATATGCATCTTGAATGCACGGTAAGCGCCTTCAAAATCACGCTGTTCATTCAGATAGATACCATATTTTACCAACTCTTGGTTCTTGTAGTACTCCAGCATTTTTTTGCTGATATTACCACGCATTTTCGGATCGGTTGGCACTTCCACGCCTTTTTTGTTCAGAACAGGTACTTGCGCCAATTCATCTGCTTTGAGCCAATAGTTGTAGCTTTCCTCAACAGCCGCACCGGCTTTTGCCTGATTGACACCATTACCCATCATCTGGTTGTAGTTCTCTCGCGTAAGTTCCTGATAACCGATCATACCAGCCCAGTAATAGGTCTCTGCAGTAGGAGCTTGGTCAATAGCTTCAGCTATTGTGGCACGTGCTGCCGTGAAATCCGGTGTTTCTGCCATAGCATAACTCTTTGCTTTCTTAACCAACGGGTTCTTTTGTGCGATGCAGCCTGCGCTTATCAGCACTAATGCTGCCAAAATCAATGACTTTTTCATAATTATTCTTGATTTTCGTTGTTATTATCTGCGTTTTCAGAGTTTTCAGAGTTCTCGAAATACTCGGAGTTTTCGGAGTTATCTGTTTCCTCTTTGGGAACGATACAACCGCTCATTAGACAGTCGTTACGTTTTTGCAGTTCAATCAGTTTGACTCCTTGTGCGGCACGGCCGGTTTGGCGGATAGTAGAAATATCCATTCGGATGGCAGTTCCAGATTTAGTCATGAGCATCAAATCATCCGCATCTGTTACTGCTTCTATACCGACAAGATGTCCGGTTTTCTCGGTGATTTCGATGGTCTTGACTCCCTTTCCGCCACGGTTGGTAACACGATAAATCGGATTACCTTCCTCATCATCGACCGGCGTACGCTTGCCGAATCCGTTCTCCGAGATAACTAAAATATTCTTATCTGTATTCTTCTCTACACAAACCATGCCAATTACGCGATCCTCGCCATCATTTTCCAAAGTAATCGCTTTCACACCGGTTGCATTTCTACCCATTGGACGGACACCGGACTCGTTGAAACGACATACTTTTCCATTGTATGAAGCGACAAGCATTTCACTCTTACCATCTGTTAATGTGACACTTATCAGTTCATCGCCTTCGCGAAGACCAAGGGCGATGATTCCGTTGGCACGAGGACGACTGTAGGCTTCCAGAGTGGTTTTCTTCATCAAACCGTTTTTGGAGATAAAAATGAGATAATGGTTCTCAATATACTCCTGGTCGTTCAGGCCTTTCACATTGATGCAGGTGCGCACCTTGTCGCCTTTCTGAAGATTAATCATATTCTGGATGGCACGACCTTTCGATTGTTTATTTCCTTCCGGCAAATCATATACTTTCTGCCAATAGAGACGTCCCATTTCGGTAAAGAACATCATCGTTGAATGCATAGAAGCCTGATAAACATACTCGATAAAGTCCTGATCTCGTGCGGCACTCGCTTTCGATCCGATGCCACCTCGTGTCTGCTGACGGAAGTCTGCCAAAGGAGTACGCTTGATATATCCAAGGTGCGAAATGGTAATAACCATATCGTCATCTGCGTACATGTCTTCCGGGTTGAACTCGGTAGCCATCTTCACTATCTTCGTGCGACGCTCATCGCCGTATTTGTCTTTGATTTCAAGCAGTTCGGTATGGATGACATCGTAACGCATCTCCTCGCTGGCAAGCAGTTCATTCAAATGGGCAATCAGTTTTTCAATCTCTTCATACTCTGCTTTCAATTCGTCAATACGCAAACCGGTAAGAGCACTAAGACGCATATCCACAATCGCTTTGGATTGCAGGTTATCAAGATTGAAACGTTTCTCGAGGTTAGTCTGTGCGTCCGCCGGAGTACGGCTGGCACGGATGATACGCACTACCTCGTCAATATTATCCACAGCGATAATCAATCCTTCCAAGATATGCGCTTTCTCTTCTGCTTTGCGCAGTTCGAAACGTGTGCGTCGTGTAACGACTTCCATGCGGTGCTCAATAAAATTACCGATTAACTGTTTGAGATTCAAAAGCATCGGACGTCCCTTTACAAGAGCGATATTATTTACCGCAAAACTTGACTGAAGAGCCGTGAATTTGTACAGTTTATTCAGAACCACCTGTGCATTGGCGTCACGTTTAACCTCTACAACAATACGAATATCACGCTTGGAGTGGTCGTTGATGTCGGAGATACCTTCAATTTTCTTGTCGTTAACAAGCTCCGCGATGTATTTCACAAGATCGCTTTTAACAACTCCGTAAGGCAATTCGGTAATCACAATTCGCTCACGACCGTTATCGTCGGTTTCGATATCTGCGTTCGAGCGGATAATAATACGTCCACGACCGGTTTCATAAGCATCTTTCACACCCTGATAACCATAAATAGTTCCGCCCGTAGGGAAATCCGGTGCTTTGATATGCTCCATCAAATCCTCAACAGTTATCTCAGGGCAGAACTCATCGTGCATGCGCGCTTTAATATTGCTTATGTACGCGCAACAACCATCAATCACCTCGCTCAGGTTGTGTGTCGGCATGTTCGTAGCCATACCAACCGCGATGCCGCTGGCTCCGTTCACCAACAAGTTCGGGAAACGGCAAGGTAACACAACCGGTTCTTTGAGACTATCGTCAAAGTTATTCTGCATATCCACGGTATCTTTTTCGATATCGCGCAACATTTCCTCCGCCAGTTTGCTCAGGCGCGCCTCTGTATAACGCATGGCGGCAGCACCATCACCATCGACAGAACCGAAGTTTCCTTGTCCGTCCACCAAGCAATAACGCATCGCCCAGGGCTGAGCCATACGGACCAGCGTACCGTATATACTGCTATCACCATGAGGGTGGTACTTACCCATTACCTCTCCCACAATACGTGCACTCTTTTTGGTCGGCTTGTCGGAGGTGTTGCCCAATTCGTTCATTCCGAACAGCACACGGCGGTGTACAGGCTTGAATCCATCACGCACATCCGGCAGCGCACGGCTTACTATCACACTCATCGAGTAGTCAATATAAGAGGATTTCATTTCCTCGTCTATTTTCACGGGAATAATGTGATCATTCTTGATAATCTCGTTGTTTTCTTCCATTGTTTATTATTGTTTTATTAAATTACTTCAAAATTGCTTTATTTTGATTTCGAGTTTTAATTTGTATTAATCGGGCTTTTATCCTAAAAACGTGGAATTTTTAGAAGTGACCTTAATTTACTTTCTGTATGATTTTTCAATCTGCCATAATTGGAAAATTGTTGTCATGCATAGAATTTTCCATCCTATTATTCCGTGGCGCCATAAAAACACTATCCACCACATATTGGCTGTTACCTCTCCATGGCAAAGAACCCAAATAGCGCTTAAAATGCAACTTCACGCCGATGTTATCGCCTTCTATCAATTGCCTTGCCACACGTTCGTCCACCACGGAAAACTTGAACTCATTTGAATGCATAGAGCCTTGTACTTTGGCATTTTTGAATCCGGTCTGAATCATCTTTCCCTCATAAGTCTTAAAGACAAAGCCCTCTTTCTGAAAATAAATGATATCTCCTTCATCTACGCCTTCGCCATAGGGAAAAAAGAATTTAATGAAGACAAAGAGCGACAAGAGCAGAATTGCCGACACCGATGTCCATGTAATTATTTTACCTTTTTTAGTCATAATTCACATCTGTTTTATATTCTGTTTTTCGTTTTCCGATACTTAAAAACCGTTTTTTCGAAATCAAGCGCAAAATTACAACAATTTTTTGACATACGCAAATAATTTCGCATATTTTTGCATTTTTATTAAAAATCGGCAAATCCTTCGATAAAAAACCAAAATGCTCTCTAATCGTCTATAAATGCCCTTTCTGACCATTTTGGCGCTTGTACGCGCGCGACTGCACACGAAACTGCTATTTGGCATCCGGGGTATGAGAGCTGGTTTTGTCCTAAACACTTTGATCACTCGTCCTGAAATAATATTTACTCGTCCTATAATAGTTGACATTTACAAATTCGATAACTTTTAACTTTTAACTTTTAACCTGATTCTTAATAATCGTAAACTTTTCAACTACGTTCTGAAAACCTCCTAAACAGCATATCTTGCGCTACCCTTGAGCATCCCTTAGGCATATGTTGGTATAACGTCCGAATCTTAATAATCATACATTTTGTGGCATCTGCATTTTACTTTTCATCAACTTGTCTATAACGGTTTCAAGATTATATTTCGAAATATTTTCGTAATATCGTAATATTGTGGTTTAGATGATGTGATTATCTGTTCTTGAACATGTCATTTTTTAGTAAAAAGACACATTTTTTTCAAAAAAAAACGTGAGTGCTTGTGTATGTAATTTTTTTTTTGTAATTTTGCACACTAATTTGTGTGTCGTGACAAAATCACACCCGCATGTGCAAATAAATCATAGTATAAATATTTAAAAATCGAATAGAATTATGGCAAGTGACAAACAGAGCGGTTTGATGTTCAATGCACTCACCGCAGGAAGTAAGATTGTAGGTAATATTACCGCAGACAGCGATTTTCGGATTGACGGTTTGATTGAAGGCGAACTGAACTGTAGCGGTAAAGTAGTTGTAGGCGAGGCAGGTCGCGTAAAAGGCACTATCAGTTGCCAGAACGCAGAGATAATGGGTTTGGTCGAAGGCAAAATCAATTGCAGCCAGCAGTTGTCTCTACGTGCAAGTTGCAAAATCAACGGAGATGTCTTCACCAAGACACTCATCGTTGAGCCCGGCGCTCTCTTCAACGGCACCTGCTCTATGGGAGCAAAGACTCCGGAGACGGTAAAAAAATAAGACCAAAGTGGTAATGTTCTTTTGAATTGTTAAATAAAAATGCGAATCAAACCATTTCGCGGTATTCGGCCGCCAAAAGACTTAGTTGAGCAAGTCAGCAGCCGCCCATATGACGTGCTTAATTCCGAAGAAGCACGTGCTGAAGCGGCATGTAACGAGAAATCACTCTATCATATCATCAAACCCGAAATCAATTTCGCGCCTGGAACAGATGAGCATGATCCGCGTGTCTATGACGCTGCGGTAGAGCAATTCAAGTTATTCAAAAAGAAAGGATGGCTTGTGCAAGATACCGAAGAGAAATACTATGTCTATGCACAGACCATCTTGGAGAAAGGCAAAGGTTTGGAGAATGCGACCGGAGCGGCTTTATCCGGAGAGAAGGAAAAAACGCAATATGGTTTGGTTGTTGGCGCGTGGGTGGATGATTATTTAGAAGGTCGGATCAAGAAGCATGAGTTGACACGGCGTGATAAAGAAGAAGACCGAATGAAACATGTGCGTGTGCTGAATGCGAACATGGAACCGGTTTTCTTTGCTTATCCGCATCGGGATGACTTGGACGCGATTGTAGCAGAAGTGACCAAAGGTGAGCCGGAGTATGATTTTGTGGCGGCGCCGGAAGGATTCCGACACACGTTCTGGATAATCGATAATCCTGCGACCATAAAGAAGATTACAGAGATATTTGCTCAAATTCCGGCGATGTATATCGCGGACGGTCACCACAGGTCAGCTGCCGCTGCCAGAGTCGGCGCAGAACTGAAAGGACAAAGGGACAATGCACAAAGTACAAAAGAGCCCGAATATGAGTTCTTTATGGCAGTATGTTTCCCGGATAATCAGTTGAATATCATCGATTACAACCGCGTAGTAAAGGATCTGAACGGTTTGACGGAAGAGGAGTTC
>Ga0247610_10004307_pt1 | contig 15268 bp, 33 predicted proteins | sample 174DNAGHGhighgp2_FD_193483 | JGI IMG/M metagenome (GOLD analysis project Ga0247610, IMG submission 193483) | Sheep rumen microbial communities from Palmerston North, Manawatu-Wanganui, New Zealand - 1742 DNA GHGhigh gp2 | ecosystem: Host-associated > Mammals > Digestive system > Stomach > Rumen... | reverse complement strand
TAATATTATATATGTATTAGTTGTTTGTTTTAAATCCTAGACATTACCTGTCACTGCAATACGTTCAAGTTCTAGTTTTTTACCTGTCTAAGAAACTTCTTCTGTCCCACCTTTATTATCTGGAATTATTGCGCCCTCAAGAACATTTAAATTGAGGGCTGCCTAATCAATAGTGATTGCAATTTGTTTATTTTTATCAGGTGGATAAACCTTTCCATTAACAGCAATAGACTCAATTACATTTTCATGTTCTGTATGAGGATTAGAAGTAATTTTAAGAGTCTTTGTTGAATCGGGAGTTATTTCTTCATCATCAAATATAATTTTTTCTATTTTATTGACTTCTGCTCCTTCTTCAATAGAATTAAGTTTTTCTCGCGAGGTCGTATCAAACTCAGAAATCTATAGATCTATTGAATTAGATAAACCCTATTTAATTGTAGGGTTAATTTCATTATCATTTAAAAATATATGCTCTATAGTATTTCTTTGTGCACTTTCCTATATTCCTTCTAATTTCTATAATAATTCATCGGTGAAATCATTAGAAGTTAAAGTTTTTCCATCTTCTTTATCTACTTTAGTATCAAAACTTTCTTGTAGGCTAGCAATTTTAGATTGCTAAATCGCGGCTTCAGGGTCGATATCAGCATCCTTAATACTACCTTTTACGGCATAACTGCCTTCATCACCTAATAATCGCCAATTGCTGCCAGTCCAAACAAACTCTTTTGAATCAAAAAGAATTACATCTCCGGGCTGAGCCGCGGAAAAATCATATCCTTGAATATGTGGGTCAATAGCGCTATTAGGGTTAATCGCCACCATAGCTTCGCCAACGAAGTGCATCGCACCAGTTAAGCCTGCAGTCTATGTATCAACATACTATTTTACTGCATAATTATAAACAAGATTACGATTCATTGCGACTTCTATATCAATTGGAACAGTACTAATACTACTAGTATCATTTCCTACTAGTACTTCCCCAATTGGTAAAGAATTACGGCCCGTGCCGCCATGTTCTACATTATTAGTACCAGATAAATTACTAAAACTTAATTGTTTTTTAGTTGTTTTTATTTTTCCATTTGTTTGAGATACTGAAGTAACTACCTAATTTTCCTATTCTTCATCAGTAACCTTTAGTAGACTTAAATCGTATTGAATATGATCTTCTGTTCTATTACCCAAAGAAGGGAAATTATTTATATCGTCTCCAATCCAATCCATTAGAATAGATAAGTTAGATAAATCAATATAAGAAGAAGTATCAATGACCCACTCGCCTTCAGTATTATTTTCTTTATATTGTAAATAATATTTATTAGCGTTATTTCCAGTACCCTCAACAATTGAATATACACGTGGGGCAATAGTTACATCTACATCCCCACTAATTAAGTTCTCTACAAAGCTCTAAAGACCTGAAATCTCTTGAGCGGTATAAGTTGGTTTAGTGCTTGATTTGGCCCAATTATATACATCTGCAGCAATAGCCTATACCCAAGGTAAATCCTTAAAATAATCATATCCATTACCAATTTTTATGCCGATCGCTGGAGGAGTATAATCAGGTTTAGAATTGGATAAATTCTCTAATGCTCTAGCACTGGGGAAGGCGGCGATAGCGGCTTCGCCTAAACGAAGAATTACATCGCTGTTCATCCATTGAGCATAAGTTCCATATCGTAATAATATGCGTGTTTCAAGAACATTTTCCGCCATTCCGCTCACCTCCTTTTATTAAGCAGTACCTCCATAAATAATCAACGTATCCCCTGCTGGTACAAATAATTTGGAGGTTGAAACCTTATTTAGAGTCATAAAACCTTCTTGTGTAACGCTTAAATATTCTGTATTTTCATGCCCAGTAATAAGCGGGTCATCTGCGCGCACACCACCTAGATTATTAACCGTGGCGACTGGTAAAGTATAACCAGACTGGCTATCGCTAGTGGCACCAACCATATCCCAAACGCCATTGATAACCATATATTCATCATATCCAACGCCTGATTGAGACGCGATAAGATACATTGTATTCGGATCGGCGTCGGCAATTGCGGGTAATTCTGTTACAATTTCGCGCGTTAAATGACCAGAATGTGCTATTGCCCATTCTAAATATCTTAAATTAACAGGGTCAGTAGGCTCTACTGGGTCATCTGTAATAACAATTTTCGCGCTACCGCCTGCTTGCGCGATTAGGTTATTGATATCGTCTACAAAGTCTGGAGCTAGTGTAATATCTCCATTTACTGTTTTAGCAAAATAATCTGCATCAAATTTATTGAGATAGGGTAAATGTTGCCAATCTCGTATGCCGTCACCCACTTTAAGTAAGAAAGTATCACTCTCAAGACCATATTCACCTTGTGCTAGCACCGGATTGCGCGTTGTCCAATTTTCTGCAATACTGCTTCTAATTTGTAATGTAACTTCTACTGCATTTACTGCCATTATGCCTCACCTCCGTTAAGTATAGTATGAGCAATTAACATCGCATTTACAGGAATATATTCATTATTCCAATAATAAAGTATTTTTTCATTTAAATCAAAATATAATTTATCCACTTCGCCTGTTTGTGGGAAATTATCATAGGTTTCAAATAAGATTTCCCATCTATTGGTTTCTAAATAGGAGCCAAAGTAACGATGGAACTCTTCGCGTGTCCCAGTATATCCGCTTCTTGCGGCAAGCAGATAAATCTAATCACCAAGCATACTTAAGCCAATAGATTCCCATGGATATACTACAGAAAACTCTGCTGTTTCTGGAATAGGTAAAGTTACCCAATTGCCATCAACATAATTACTTTGTAACCATGGATATATTATCCCTATGCCCGCTGCGCGCGGTCTTGGTGGCATGATATGTGTATCATACTCGAGTAATAGATCGCGCGTGCGCGCTCTATTACTTTTATAATACATTGCGCGTCACCCTCTTTATTACGCAGATTGGTAAAGTAAAGGCGGCATAGTATGAGTCTATATCATCATAATGAATTAAATTATTATTTTCATCATATAATGGATTACGTTGAATGACAATATCCCAACGATAGCGGCCGCCGCATTCTTTTTCATCTGGCTCTATATCTATTGTATCTTCAGACTCGAAATTAAAGGTAAGTGTTTCTGGAGTCGCTGTAATTTTTTTCTCTAATACAGTCGTGTGAGTTAGAGTATCGTAAATAGCAAATATAGCGATATCATTATCTCCCACTTCACCTTGCGTTGGAATGGTAAAAGTACCAGTATCACCTTGTGGGATTATTAGTTTACGCTAAATCAATCTAATCAAGGCTATCACTCCTTTTTGTATTTCTTATACATATGCTATTGCCAACTAATAATAGTCCCAATATCATATCCTATTGTTTCTAATTTGATGAACTTCTTTTCCGCATGAACTAATTCATCATCTACGTCTTTAATAAAACAATCTATTTCTAAGGCCGCGGCGACTTCGCCTAGCGTGCAAAGCTCTTGCCGCATTTCCTGATATAACTTCTTTGTATCTTGTTCCCATTTTACCCATTTCCCCATCATATCTTTAACTGCGCTGCGCTTGGTATTTACATCTACAGCCATTGTTGTGTATTTATACCAAGCTTCTGGAATAATAGTTTGACGTACTTGAGTGTCTATTTTTAATAGTTTATGGTAATGAGTGGAGTAATAGTGTGCGAGCTTACGATAAGCGCAAGTTTCTTCTAGATGCTAACAATCATGTAATTTAGCAAAACCAAATAATCCTAAAAAGTCATAGGCATTCGCCATTTCATCATGAATCATAATACCTTCTACCATATGGGAAGCAATTTTATTAAAAATCTCTTCTATAGTCATAGTATTCCCTCCTTATAAAAATAAATGGGCGGGTCGTGCCCGCCCTTATATATTAACGAATCTGAGTTACTACAACATTTATATGTACATCGGAAACTGCTGTTTCTCCATTTAGTACTTGAATAATTGTTGGAGATGTGAAACAATTGCAATTACAATTATTCTCCGAAACACGAACAAAAGTTTTGAAACCGAAGTTATCAGTTGCCGTTACAGCAGTGCCCATAAAACCACTAATTGCCTGTGGTTGTGCAACACCATTTACATATAGTTGCGCTGTTACCATTGTGGCGGCATCTGGAGTAGCATAGCCATCTACTTCTACGAGATAAATACCGCGTTTGTTTAGTTGAATAGTTGCGGGGCCGCTTAAGGTTTCTCCACAACCCTTATCTACTACTACATTATTAAGTGGGAAGGCCGCACCCGCGGCGACATCAATGTTATTAGAATAAGCTTGTAACATATCCATTCCTCCTTTATAATAAAAAAAGAGGACGCACTTATATCAAGTACGTCCTATATATCTGTAATGGTGTACTTAATACACTCTTAATTACATATTACATCCTCCGCAGAAGGGGGAGTTTCCGGCATTGTATGTCCATCCCTGTGGATAGCGTACTACGCCCTGTAGTTGATTCTGAAGCTCAAGCTGGTTGATACGATTCTGCATTGCTTCCATCTTGTCGTCCTTAATCATATCCTTTAAGCCCTGAATCTGAGAAGTGAAGTTTGCATTTGTTGCGGCATCACGCATTGCGGCATCATAATTTACCTGAGCGATGGCAGCCTATGTCTGGCAGCAACATTCGTTGAAGCGAGCGAGCTGATTTGCTTGACCAATAGCTAGGCCAGCAATATCACGCTGGAGTTCATTATACTTATCAGATAGACCATTCATTAGGTCATGATATACCTGATTAGTAGTTGCTATAGACTGAGAAGCACCATAGTTAATAGCCTGCATAATGTCACGATTCTAATCCTGGAGGTCATTGAAATTAAATCCATTCTGTACGAAGTCCTGAGTTGCATACTATGGACGATAGCCACCGCCGAAGCCGAAACCGCCGTTCATCATTGCGAGGATAGCAAAGAGCCAAATCATTCCGCCCCAACCATTTCCTCCCATACCATCGTTGTTTAATAGAGCTACATCAGAAGCTGTTAAGCCATTTTCACCCATATTAAACACCTCCTGTTTATAATTTTTTATTAGTAAAAAACTATTTAATATAGTTTGATTATCGCCCTCTTTAATTCGTTATCATACATGTATTTTTAGGCCGACCATCATCTTAAAATAACTTTTATGGCGTGTTCAAACTATATTAAACTAATTTTCCTTCCTATATTAGAGTGGGGAAGAGAGGAGAAAATATAAGTAATTTTTTTTGGAGGTTAAAAAAATAAGTGCGAATTTTTTTAATTCGCACTTTTTATTATTTGACTTTTTATTAACGAACGTATATCCAGATACGACCATTTACTTGTATATCATCCTTACCATTTTGTGCGCCACCAGACCAAACTTCATAAGTTGGAATCTCACTTACAGTACCAATTATACGATCCGGATATTCTTTTATTTCCTCACGAGTCATAATATCTACTGTGCCATTTGGTGCAGAACATACAGCCATACCAATTTTATATTTTTCTTTAGCTTGATAAGGATATACTAATACACGACCACAAACAGCGATCGGCGTTTTTGCTTGTTCTGTTGCTCCAATTGCAAAACCATACGTATCAGAAATAACTTTACAAGCTGGCTACAGACGTTCATTGACTAATATCATTCGTCCACCAATCATATCCTAAACTACTCGTCCTGGTTCTATAGTTTCTACTATACGATATTCTGCATAGTCATTCCATACTGCACCATATACTTTCGCGGCTTTAACAGTAGCAGTGCCTGAACCACTACCAAATATAAATTCAGTAGGTTTCCCACGACTATCTGTGGCTCGATAACCAAAATAAATAGCTGTGTTAGTACTGGTTCCACCAAAATTTACTTCATTAGCATTATGAAAGTATAACCATGATGTAGCTTCTCCAACTTTACTTGCTGTTGCGGCATTCCCTGTGCATGAGCCCGAGGAACCACTACAGTTTCCAGTGACGTTGCCAGTCAAAGGACCACTAAACTTAGTAGCCGTTACTGTACCAGTAAATTCAGCATTACCATTCTAATGAATTTTCCATTTTTGTCCATCTTGACTGCACATATCTTGTATATAAACCCACTTCTAATTTCCACTATTACCAAGATATAGATCACCGGCGCTTGGTGAAATACGAGTACCTGCTGGAACTGTGAAAACTTTAGTTGAAGGATTCATATTAAAATAAGAAATATAGTTAGGAATACCATCCGCACTTGCTGTAGATGAAACCCAGATATTTCTATCGACATTACTAGTAGCTGCAGCTAAGTTTCCATTTATACGAGTAGCCGTCGCGGCATTACCACCAATAGAAATACTATAAGTACCGCTATTATTTCTTACTAATTCATAACAGCTATAATTACCATTAGAAATACCAACATATCTAGGAGTATCATAATGACATACAAAAAAGCCACCATATGGAGCTGAATCATAACCGTTTAAAAAATATCCTGTCGCCTATTCACCATTACCAGTACTAACATATAAACTAATAGTTTTATTACGCGGAATTGAAGCTTTATTTGCATCAAAATAAGCTTTTATAGCATCTTTAATACGAGCATCTTGTCCGGATGAACTAGTATTAGACGGATCGCCTGTATATAATGCAGTTGCCGTTGTCGCATTTCCAGTAATAGAAATACCCCAACTACCACTTGCAGCTCCGCGTATTGCAGTCATGGCATGTGCGGTAGAAGCTTTTCTATAATAATGATCAGACCCATTAGTTACAATAAACTAACTCACTGTAGGATTTTCATTATTATTAGTTGGTACATTAATATAACTAGGCAAGAGTAAATAACCAGAAGTATTTAGAGTCATTACTTTACGGTTATCCCAACCATTTTGTAAATTTGAAATAAATTCAACATTACCATCATTACAGACTTGCATTATTTCTGCACCTGCAGTACCCGCCTGTGCCGCAGCAGTATCAGCAGATTCACCGCCGCCAATAATTGTTTGACCGCCTCCACCAATACTAATACCATTACCATAGGTGTCTGAAGTATTATCAATAAAACGAATCATACGATAAGTGGCTTTAGTGCCAGCATAATATATGCCTTCAGTTGCAGGATTTCTAAAATATAATCCTCCATCTTGACTAATCATTATTCCATGATTTGTAGATTTATGCGGTCTAAAATCAAGAGCCCCAGAATTTTGAGAAGAAACAGATGCAATATCCCATCCAAGGGTACCACTTTTTAACTATAAATATGCCCAAGTACCTGCTGCAGTTACATTTTGAAACCCCGGAGAGCCAGTAGAATAGAATGTTCCAGTTAGAGTATTGGTCCAAGTATTATCACCACGTAAAAATGTGGTTGTGTTATTTGGCGTATTAGATAATTTTGTGGCAGTATTAGCATTGCCATTCCAAATATTTACACCACTAGTATTACGGTATCCCAGAAAACTAGCTCCAGAAACAAATTTTGAACCATCCCAATAACCATTCGACCATATACCATGACGTCCATCGTGAAAACTGTCAAGTTGAATTGAACAGGATGTATCTGTACATTTAACATCTATATTTGCGTCACTGTCTTTTTCAATCTATAAATTACCAGTTAATTTACTAGACCAAGTCTTATCTCCACGATAAAATTTTGAGCTATCAGAAGAGCCCATAATTTCATTCATAGACCAGCTAACATCAGCGCTACCATCAACTGATTTTCCCGTTCCACCCACGGTGAGTGTACGCGCAGTTGTCCAAGTATCTGCAGTGCCTGCCTTCATCTTAGTCCAATCAGTCCATGTTCCGCTACTTTTCCATCTCTTATATAAGTATAAATCAGAGCTATCATGCACTACCAACTAAAACGGCGTCCCAATATCTGCCGCATTCAACCATACAATATGGCCAGTAGTGTATGCGCCGGTAGTGCTCATACGGGTGAAAGCAATACTAGTAGTTGCACCAAGCATATCAGCTGTAATATTAGTATCTGCCGTATTAATATATAATAAACTATTAGTATTAATAGCATTAGTGGTTAAGACTTTCTCTAATCCTTTAGCTAAATACGTAGTCATATTTTGTGAGCCACTTGCCATTCGTTGCTCACCTCCATAAAAATAATAAGGGGCGCTTATCAAAGCCGCCCCTTACCTTGCAGCACCAAACTGGCGCTAAGCAGCAGCCCGATGCCACAATTATATTATATCATATAGAATTATTCATTGTCAAATGTTAGGTTTACGTTAATATTCATTCTATCCACATTTAAATACTCACTAATATTATCAATATGAGCACTAATATCTTGTAGATTATAAATTACATCATCATTATACTTAATCTGAATAGAAGTAATAGTATCTTGCATTAGTGCATTTAGTACTGCAATATCACTTACAATAACAGAGCAACTTGCGTTACTAATAATATGCCCTTCACTTAGATACGTATTCTTACTATAACTTTCAACCTGAAACTCCGTGTTATTAAACTTAATTGTATTCATATTATTTACCTCCTAACTAAGCTATAAGCTAGTTTATATCAATTCCATTTTGTTGTGCCATTTGGCGTGCAACCCCTTCTAATCCACCTGGATTGTTCTTCATCATAGCCGCAATTTGCGCGAATTGGGGATTCTGCTAAATCATTCCCATTAGTGTTTGCTCACGGTTCTATGACATTTTTAACATATTCATCATACCGCGAACCTATTCAATAGATGCATCAAGGTTCGGTTGCTGGGGTTGCGGCTGGGGCCGTTGTTGCGGCATTCCGTTTCGCATTTGACTTATTAGACTTGCCATTTATCCATTCCTCCACGGCCGCGAGTCGTGCGGCTAAATCTTGTGTGTCAACTGGCGCTGGTTCTTGATGTAATTTAACATCAAAAGGTGTTACCTGTTTATTACCATTCATATCGGTCTTTATCCACCAAATTATATCTCTATCTGCATCTGGCAAATAGATTTCACTATTTGCGCCCATAGGGAATTGCCAAGCGGCATTTTCACCGTGAATAGGGTCGGCGCGATAAGTAGGTAAATTAAAAGTTCTTGGCTAATAGCCATAAGGATTAAACTGCATCTGTGTCTGAGTCTGTGGTTGATTCCAACTATTCATTTATTGGCACCTCCCCATATTTTCTGCCGCACTTTGGGCAGTAATCACATTCTCGATAATTATTTGCCGCGTCAAAGAAAAATAATACTGGTTTTTCTTTCTTCTTGCGTGCGTCCCAACAATAAGAACATCCATATTCTTCCATAAAATACCTCACTTTAATGCTTTTTCTATAAGAGCAAGTGTTGCTTTTAAGCTATCATATATTTCCTATAGGTTATTTGTGCTATCAGAAGTAAGAAACTCTGACATTACATAGCCTATGTTGCCATTGTAAGAGACTTGATACCAATTCGAATCTACTATTGTTGCATCTAATTTAGTTTGATAAGGGATTCGGGCTAGTATGCGCGCGGAACGATTAGGCTCCGCACGCATATTAACCGTTCCTTTATTCGGTGTATTTACATATACTATCATTATACTGTTGGAACAGTTACTGTTACTGCAGGAGTTTCAGCCGTAGTTTTTTCAATACTAAGCTGCTGTACCTGAGACTCAATAGCAGCACGAATTACGTCTTCATCAAAGGATAATTTCTTAGATGCTAGTAGTTTCTTGGCTAGGTCTAGTGCATAAGCTAACTTATCCTTACCCATTTTCGCGCCAAAAATCTTCTCAGCCGCATATACAACCGTCTGCGCGATGCCGCTAAGAAGTGTTAGCTATTCGACAGAAACATGGGTCTTAACATATGGGATAATAAATGTACTAATTAGTCCACCTAATAGAATAATGATACCAAGTAAAATTTGAGTAATATCCATAAACAATATTACCTCCCTTTTTCTTTTATTATATCATATTTTATAGTAAATTGTCAAGTATTTGAGGAGGCCCTAACTAGGGCCTCCACTGCCATTCTTAATTTAAGAGGGACTTCTTCTAAAGTCTTAAGGCCATTGATAACTAAATTGGCATATACTTTTATCATAGTACGTCTCCTCCTTCATATAACTCTGTTAGTGCAAGTTGAGTATCTAAAATCTATTGCTTTAAATTGCTATTTTCTTGTGTGAGTTTTACTAAATATTCATCTTTAGTATAATCAATACAAGTATACTCATAGCCGCTAATAATGCGCCCATCAATTTCTTCTTCATAAGGAGTAATATTTGATGCTACATAAACGGCATTAGCAGTTATTTCAATATCTAATGGGCGCGCAATACTGTGCACTTTGTTATATACTTTCATAGCCATCAACCTCCTATATGTTGTTTCCACTTGTTAATATTAGCAGTATAAATAGAGTTTTTAGTTGGAATATACATTAAGCGAGCACCATAGTTATGGCGTGCACTCTCCGCAACATTGCGGTCAGCCGCGTAATAGAATGGGCCATTATTTTCCTTATATTCATATGTACCACCGACTGCAATAATTTTGTCTTCGGAAACGCCGGATATTGTCCATAAATTGTCACCTACTGGAAGTAAACTATTCGCAGTACTAGCACATTCAATTGGGAGTAATACCCAATCATATTTTATGTTACCATATCCCATAGCGCTAATCCATCCGTAAATTGCGGGAAGATTGAAGCCAACGTATTCATATTCATTAGTGCTGTGATTGAGAATATGTGGCTGGCCCCCTTGAGAAACTCCATCACCTTTAATAATAGTATCACCTATCATCTGCCATATGTTGCCCCATGGGTTCTCCATACCGCGATAGGTAATTGCGCGAGTACCAGCAGTAGTATTAGTTACATCAGTACCGTTGTTTTTACTTATGGTGCTTTCCGCATGACCTGTTGCATTACCTAAGATTGAAGTGGAACCAGTAATTGCAGAACAGTTTACATTTGCAGTAAGAGGTAAGTTACAAATGCCATCTTCTAGTGAAGTTTGACCATTCATAGAACCAAACTCAATCATTTCTAGCATTTGATTAGCACTAATTGCCTGCATATTCATAATATGCCAACCATCACCGCGAACATTAGCACAATTCTCTGCAGCTTCAATTGTTAGGTTAGTAGATGGCTGGAATCCCGCAATGGAATATAGTTTGTTAGAAATTACGGTGCCTTCGTAGGCAGGTAGAAGTACATAATCATAAGAAGCTCCATCACCCGCATCAAATAGAGGATGAAGTTTAAAGCCAGATTGTTCGACTGCAGAAATAAGAATAGATTCGCGGCGAACAATTTGGCCTTTTACTGCATTATCAACCTTAAGAGGGAAACGTTGGTAATAGAACTTAGGCTGATAGACCATTACTTGACCATTTGTGCCATCTTCTTTGTAATTGGCGTCCCCGTAGAAGGCTGTAATTACGCCGTTATCGGCTACATTACAACGCATACGGCCGCCATACATTGGATAAGCATTAAAGTCATTTCCACTCTCAAGATTAGCTGCATCCTATGTACGTATGAAGGATTTTTCTTGGTAGTTAATATCTAGCCCGACTGCTTGTTTAGCTTGATAGATACCAGAACGAATAAGAGCTTCGATTAAGCTATCCTCGGTGGTATCACTGGGAGCAATATTACCATCGTCTCCAATAACTACTAGATGACCCGCGGAGTCAGTGCCAAGATTTGTGTCACCGCTGCCATCACTTGGGATTGCGGCAATAGCTTGGTCGACATAGGTTTTGTCGGCTTTCACCGCTAAGTCTGATATATCGGCTTTTGCAGCCAAAGCAGTATTCATATCATTAGCGGTTACATAGCTGTTTAAAGTAGATGTATCTGCTTTTGCGGCAAGTGCATCTGTAACCGCTTTCTATGTCATATAACCATCTGTGTTTTGTCCTGTTGTTGTATAAACCTCAGGCATATTGATTTGCGCTTCTTGCGCGGTAGCTAAAGTTTCTTGCGCGGTGGCAAGTAAATCATTAGCTTCACTTTTAGCCGCAGCAATCTCATCCGCGGCGGACTCTACTGTTTGAATGGCCGCAGCCGCACTTGATTCGGCGGCAGCGGCTTTCTATGCGGCCTTTTCGGCCTTTGTTAAATATGCTTCTGTTTTGCCCTGTGGAGTCATCGCTCGGGCTAGCATGATATCAATTATGTCCATTATGGTTCATCCTCCTCGGCGGACAAACCGCCACATAAATTAACCCATTCTTTCTCACTATTTGCCATATATACTTCAAGTCCGCTATCACCTTGAATTACAATAGCAACAGAGCCCAAGGTTACATACTCGGGCTCTATTGCTTGTAAATCGGCGGTTGAATCACAGACAAACTCATAAGTTACAACATTATCTTGGCTGCCTCTTTTCGTCATTATCTGTGCCATTTAGATCACCTTCTTACGATAAGCCTTCTAGAAGTTGTAGTAACTATTGCTCTGTAATAGTTACACTTCCAATGGTCAGATTTCCGCCGCGGACAGTAAGATCTCCCTAGATCCATTCATTACCATTCCAATCTAAAGTACGAGCATTAGATGTAACTGGTGTGCCGTCATCTAGGACTCCATTTCCAACTACTTCTACATATTGATGCTCGTGTACTCCAGTTGAGTCGGCAGGAATGTAGTTATTATATTGTCCAAAAACATGTTCTACGGTAGAAGACCCGCCATCTCCCCATACGGCATTTCCGTTGGAGTCTGTCTGAAGGAACTTTCCAGCAGGAACATTAGATGGTTTGTCGAGTTTATTTGTAAGATCGGTAGTTGTTGCTACTTTTGTTCCGCCGGTGGAATCCGCGTTGCATCCGACATATAGGTCACCCATCAGACGTTCGTTGCCATCCCAATCGAGGGCACGAGCATTGCTGCGAGTGCTAATACCTGTTCCATTACCAATAATTTCAGCATAGTTCATTTGTCCATTTTGGGATGCCCATTTTATACTCGTAAAAGTAGAATCGGAATTAGCTCTCATACAAATATATCCTTGTATAGTTTGACTTGAACCACTCCCTGTAGTTACTTTAACTTTATCATTAACTTTATATGAAGTATTCGCAGTCCACTCAGGCCAATTATCATATGAATCTTCAATGTTATATTTACCACCTATGTGAGACGTGCTGCCTGCCGCAATAGTATAAGCGCCTTCAGCATGAGAACAAAAACCAGAAGCGGTTGTAGTCAAACCTTCAGCATGAGATTGAGGGCCACTTGCAGTTGTACCTACACCTTCAGCATGAGAACCCTAGTTAGATGCACGAGCAGACAAGCCTTCAGCATGGGAACCTAATCCGGAAGCAGTTGTACCATAGCCTTCAGCATGAGAGCCACTTCCAGAAGCAGTTGTATTTCCACCTTCAGCATGACTCTGAGAGTCACTAGCAGTTGTACGAGAACCTTCAGAATGAGAATGCAGTCCGCTTGCAGTTGTTCCATATCCTTCAGCATGAGACATATTTCCAATTGCCCAAGTTTGTTCGCCTTCAGCGTGGGATGCTTCTCCATGCGCACCTGTGCCGGTATATGTGTGGTTATCTATTGTTACTGTAGAAGTTTTAGCTCCTTTTCCTTCAACGTGAGAATACATACCATTAACAGTTGTTTCATATCCTTCTGCGTGAGAATACTATTCGGACGCAACAGTTGAACAACCTTCGGCATGAGAATCTTCACCAGACGCAATAGTCATGTAACCTTCAGCATGAGAGTTTATGCCACTGCTTGTTGTATTATAACCTTCTGCATGTGAATCTATTCCGATGGCAATTGAAGAGCCACCTTCTGCATGCGAACTTTGCCCAATAGCCCATGTCATATATCCTTCTGAATGTGAACGTTCTCCATGAGCACCAGTACCAGAGTATGTTTTAGATCCTATTGTCTTAGCCGTTTGAGTATCGCCACGCCCTTCAGCATGAGAATGTTCACCCGCGGCAGTGGTTAGAGATCCTTCTGCATGAGAGCTGACATTATATGCTCTCGTTTCATTTCCCTCGGCATGTGTATTATTTCCATATGCTGCCGTATTTGAACCCTCTGCATGAGAATTAGCTCCATATGTTTTAGTATTTGCCCCTTCTGCATGAGAATTATAACCATAAGTAGCCGTACCCGCGCCCTCTGCATGAGAATAGTCAGCAGAGGTAGTCGTTCCTGCGCCCTCTGCATGAGACGCATTACCCGAAGCAGTAACGTTAGCTCCCTCTGCAACACTTCCAGCACCTATTGTTGTATTAGCTTTTCTTCCTAAACTAATACTACCAGTAAAATTAGGGCTAGCAATAGGAGCATAAATAGATGTATCTGGAATTACTCCATCTGCTAAGTCACTTGCTGGGATACCGGTTGAGGGTTTTTGATAATATCCACTTAAATCAACACCCGCGCTTCCAAACTTCTCCCAGCCATCATCTATATAAAAATATTCCTCATATAAATTATTTTCTTCTTCACTACCCGGCACTAAATATATCGTATTCTCATCTGGATTACTAATATTTGGTAATCCTTCTTCAACTTCATCCTATGTGCATAAATGTAACTTTAATCCCGCGCCTTCTGCGGCAGAACTGCCGCCACTAGCAGCACTAAAATTATGCCATTCTTTACTTGAGTCAGTAATATATACTTCTAAGCTGCCACTTTCTCCATTTAGCACAATCGCAACGCTACCCAATGTCCTATATCCATCCTCAATAGCGTTCATATCCGCAACTGTATCACACATAAACTCATATGTTATACAATTATCCAATGAACCTCTTTTAGTCATTGCATATGCCATCCTTATCCCTCCTTTAGCCATTTTCTTCATCTGTTTCTTCTTCGGATTCTTCCTGCTTTAATGTGGCTATTCGCGCAATCATATTTTTAAATCCGCCTTTATCAAGCCATCTTAGTATGAACCTGTCACTATATATTAGTTTCTCACCGAGCGAGTTAACCAGGTACGTACCTTCATTAACAATCATAATCCAGTCTAAATTATATAGTGTAGATGCTAGCGCTTCTGCCGCTTCTGGCCGTATAGTTGAGCATATGAGTGCGGTAAAACGATAAATTACCCATACCCAACATATGAAGCGGCTTAACCATTTACTATACTGAAGAGCGGCCGCCGCAACTTTATGAGCCATTTAAATCACCTCCACTTTAATTAAAAAGGGGCGCTCATTAAGAGCGCCCCACTTCTATAAACTTTAATACATCAGTTTTATATTCATCTGGAATTGAGATGCCATAG
>Ga0247610_10004306_pt1 | contig 15269 bp, 1 predicted proteins | sample 174DNAGHGhighgp2_FD_193483 | JGI IMG/M metagenome (GOLD analysis project Ga0247610, IMG submission 193483) | Sheep rumen microbial communities from Palmerston North, Manawatu-Wanganui, New Zealand - 1742 DNA GHGhigh gp2 | ecosystem: Host-associated > Mammals > Digestive system > Stomach > Rumen ... | reverse complement strand
CCAATCCCCAATCCCCAATCCCCAATCCCCATATACAATATTTACAATTTATTGCCATTTATAGAAAAAAATTTAATTATTATAATAATAACAATTATATTTTATTTATAAATAATGGAAGATGATCCTATAGATAACAATTTTTTATTTCCTAATAATACTAATGTAAAGCTTTATTTTACATCATGTTTTCATAAAAATTTTTCTGAAAAATTTAAATTTAAAGAGAATAGCATATCAATAGAACGCCAAATTCAAATTCAAAAAAATCCAGACTATTTACTTACTATATATTCTTATCAATATAATAAGGAATTAAAATTTCAAAAAAAGCTTAATTTTGAAATGAATTTTGATGAAAATCAAACAAATTATAATATTGAAATAAATGTAAAATCAGAAAAAATAAGATTCATTTTTGATTTAATAGAAATAAAAAATAATTTTGATTTAATAAAATTATTAGATCAAGAAGCTAAAATTCCTACAATTAATTCAAATAATTTTTATTTACCATTAAATATTGATGAAATCTTTTCTTTTTATTATGATCATTTATCCATTCAAAATAAAGAAAAAAAAGTTAGTCAAATTGAATTAGATGAATATGCAAAGTACTTAATAGATAATTATATATCTCAAATTAAATCTAAAAAATATGTTGGGGATCAAAGGTCTTTTTCTTCAATTTTGAATCTATTTGTTTTATGTTATGAAAAAGAAAGAATTGTTCCCTTTCTAGATCTTAAGAAATCTATTAAAATAGAATTAGAAATTTATGAATTTGAAAAAATTGACAATAAATTTTTTGATATATTAGCTATTTATGAAAGCGATAAAGAAAAGTTTTTACTTCCTATAAATAAAGAAACAAAAAATTCATATTCAAACTTATTAAAAAACTTTATTGATTATTATTATATAATAAATGACTCAAAAAAAATTAAAATTGAAAAAGGAAATGTGGATGAAATAGAAAAAATGTTCAAAGAATTAATAAAAAATTGTGTTCATGTATTAAAATGTTTATCATTTATTATTAATAAATTTGAATTATTTGCTGAGATTAATAGGCTTGAAATTGATATAAGAAACAAAAGATATATATTTAAAATTGAAAATAGTTTCCAAAATGATATTAATAACTTTCATTCATTTAAAGGTAAATATTTAGAATTAATAAAGTTAGAAGGAAAAAATATTTTTATTGATTTTTCTAATCTTATTGAGAAATGTATAAATAATTTCAAAAACAATATAAATTTATTAAAAGACTTATATTTTACTTTTAGAACTGAATTAATTGCTCCATTTAATATAAAATTATTTAGTAAATTAAGAGATCATATACATAATCTAGGAGTTACAAAATGTAATAAAGGAGAATTTACAAATAAGCAAATATTAGATTTTCTGAGTTATGATGAATATTTTACTACAAAAATCGACAAAAAAGAGAAAGAAAAAAATATAATTATATTAGAAAATATTAAAATTAATTCAAAAAATGATATAAATGAAATTGAAAGTAATGAAATTTATAAATATTTTTTAGACATGAAAGATAAATTTTTGGAAATATTTTTAAAAAAAATAAATAAAATAGAAGATCTCAGCTATTTTTATCAAATTTTACCAATTAATAACTTTGATTATAAAGCATCTGATCTTTTAAAAAAATGGATTCAAACTAATATAAAAACATTCTCTATTAAAAGTTTTCCTAAATTTAAAGAAGATATTAATATTTTTATTTCTATATTATATAAAACTTCAAAAGAAAATTTGAATAGTTTTTTAGATTTTATTTCCAAAAATTTAGATATAATCTATTGTAAGGAATTATTTATATTTATATTAAATAAAAATACTGATTTATCTTTGGAATATAGTAATAAGCATATAATTATGTATTTTACAAATGAAAATAATGCTTTTGATTCTTTTAAATATTTTATAGAAAACTTAGAAAATAAAAAAGATAATATAATAACAGAGTTTTATAAACAAATAGATTATTTATCTTTGGAAGAGAAAGACATTTATTCAAAAATGATAACAAATAAATGGAAAATATTCGAATTATTACTGGATCATAAAAAAGATTTCATTTCAAATAGAAATGGTATGTATTTAGAATCTACAATAAAAGTATGTAAAAATTTTTTGTATGATATTAAAGAATTAAATTTAAAATTTAATTTTATTGTTAATCAAAGTTTATCATCAAATATAAAATTCAAAGAAAGAATCAAAAAAGTTTTATTTTTAATTGAAGATATAGACAAAGAAAATAAAAACTATGAGATTATGAATGAGCAAGCTGAAAAATATTATAATAATTTAGTTAATAAATTTAGTGAATGGGAAACAAAAATTGATGAATTGAATATGGTCGTTGAATATTATAAAATTTTCTATAAGAATACAGAAAAAGAGCAAAATAAAAAGAAAGAAACTGAAATATTTATTAGGGAAATAAAAAATAATAAACTGAAAAAATTATTAACTGAGCAAAATATATTAAATAAAATTCATGACTATAAATCTATAATAAAAGAAGCAAACAAAATGTTAGAACTAAATAAAAATTCATTATTATTTAGGGAAATATATGAATCCAATCAAAAAAAAATTAGAAATGAATATAATTTATTAAAAGAAACAGATAAAAATTTTCATAAAGCAATAGATATATTAAGTCTAAAACCAAACGAAATTCATAATAATGAATTTATTGATTTTTATTGCGAAATTGGATATAGAAATGAAAAAGATTTATTTAAAGAAATTGAGTGGCTAATTCAATATTTAAAAAATAAAATTAAAATTGATCAAAAAGATAAAATAAAATTAAAGGTATCACTGAGTATACTAATCAAAAAAAAATCATTAGATAATATTGTTACTGGAATTTTATCTTTTATTAAATTATATGATAATATTAAATCTAATGATAATGATAAAAATATTTTTGGCAAATTAGAAGAATGCAACAAATTATTAGAGAAAAAAATTTCATCAGAGAAATTGAAAGAAATAATTCAATATGTTGAAAAGCATTTTAAAAATATTTCCTTAAGTAGTAATAATGACAATTTAAATAATAATAAAATAATAGAGTTTTTTGTAGAATTTAATAAAAATAATGATTCATTCATTTTTCTGAAAAATAAAGATTATGATCAAATTGAAAATATTAAAGAATTTTATTTTGATTTTGATGAAAGTGACCTCACTTTTTACGACTTAGATGAATTTGTCAAAGCTATAAGATTCTTAAATTTTGACATAAAAAATTCCAAAAATAAATTTGAATTAATAAATAATTTAATTTCTGGAATATTAAATGAAGAAAAATGTGGTAATTGCTTAAAGAATATTCTTAAAAAAATTCAAAAAATTAAAAATTTTTTGGAAAAATGTTCAAAAGGAGAAGAAGGATGTTTTACAAAAATAAAAAGAATTATGGAAAAATCTTATTTCAGAATCTATTTTAAAGAAGATAAAATTGAAATAATTGGGGCTTATGAAAAAAATATTTTTGTAAATTTAAAAAATATAAATCAAAGCTTTATAGATAAAAAAGATTTTGATTACCATTTTTTAGATCAAAATGAACTTGAAAATCTTTATCAAAAATCATTTATTTCCAAAAATCAAGATAATTTAATTGAAGGTATACAACAATTTATTCACTTATATAAGGATATGATAAAGTTAACTAACATATTAAATAAATTATATAGTTATTATGGATATCCTATACCAGATAATATTCAAATTGATGTTGAAAAAAAAAATATAAAATGTATTGTTGATAAAAATGACAATATAATATTAAAAGATTTAAAAAATAAATTTTCAGATATCTATAAAAAATGTGAAATTGAAAAAATAATAGAAGAAACTAAAGAAATTAGATTTTTTAGTGGAAAGCAATTATATTTAATTAATTCATCATTGAAAGATAATAAATTTGATAAAATAAAAGATTTAATATGCTGTATATCTGATGGGAAAATTAAAAAATTTAAAGATGATTATAAATATACTATTGATTTTGAAGATAAATATAAGAATCTGATTAATAATATTAAAAATTATTTAAATAATCAATTAAAATATAATAATCAAACCATTGAAAAAATTTATCAAAATAATAAAATATCTAATAATCTTATTAACCAATTAAATGGAGGCTTTTATTATTACTTAAGAGGAAATGATGTAGAATTATTTCTTTTGACAATGTTTTTTAATATAACTGGAAACTATCCATCAAATAATAATTTATTACTATGTAATAAAGACACTTGCTTTGAAGAAATTCAATCATTTATAAGGAGAGCAGTATATTGTGAATATCAAAATTTATTTGTCATAGCAAAATGTGAATTATTAAAATTACATAGAAAAAAAAAATTATTGAGTGAATTAAAGAAAAAATCATCAATTCAAACAAAAAATGTTATAGTTGTTGTTTTTTCTGAAGAAGAATCAGATTTCCATAAATTAATATCAAAATTAAAAAATATCAATGTATTTCAATTTGAACAATATAATTCTGATAGTATAATAGATAATAGAAAAGAAAATGTAGAAATAGTAACTTCAAGATGTTGCGGCCTTGGAAAGAGTGCTTATATTATAAATGATATTAATAAGGAAAAAATATATTTTCCATTAGGAGGAGAAATAAATAGAAAGCAAATAATTGAAAGAATTAAAAATGAAATTCCTAATATAGATACTAATATAAATTACATATTTTATATTGTTCTTGGACAAACAAAGGATATTGAAATTTTAAAAGAATTTTTTTTTAAATTATTGATTTTTAGAAGGTGTGATTATAATAACAATGTTAAATATTTGAGTTCAAATGTCCACATTAAAATTGAAATTCCAAATGATTTTATGAGTTATTTCAAATATATAAAATTTCTTCTACTTTATAAAAATAAAAATATTAATAGATTAGAAAATATTAATTTATCTAAAGAAGCCAAAATAGTAACAACATTTTTATCAAAATATGAAAATAATGAATTATTAAATAGAAATATTAAAAATATTGATATTGAATGCAATCCATCTCAAAATCAATGTCAACAATTGATTTTGAAATATATTGGAATAAATGAACCAAATTTTTACCAAATTAATATATTTATTAAAATTCTTTCACATGAATTTCAAGTTTTCAACAAATGTTATGGATTATCCCCTAAATTTTTAATAAACAGTGGAAATTCTTTGAATCTAAGAAATATAATTATAAATTCTTTGATAAAGATTACAAAACACTTTACAATAGGACCATATGAAGATCTAATTAAAAATCAAGAAATAACAAAAAAAATATTGAATTCAAAAGAAGATGAAAAAGATATCTATATAAATGGAGCTTTATTTCTAAATATAAATAGTATATCATATGATGATATTAATCCAAGTTTAGTTACATTTAATAAAGATAAAGATAGTATTACTATTATTACAACTTGTAAAGAAGATACTTTGGAATATAAAAACTTAGAAAGATTACACATTTCTCAGAGTTTTGAATACATTAAACAATTTAAATATAGAATAAATAGAAATCTAAATATAAATGCAAATAAATTGAAAGGAAATAATTTTGAAGATGATTTAAGTATTATAAATTATTTATTAAATAAAGATAATAATAATAAAATTAATAAAGAGAATAAAATTATTGTTGATCAAAATAAAGTTAAAAATGAAATATTTGAAATGAATATATTGAATGAATCTAATGATATTAATGATTTCTCTGAAAAAGAAAAGAATAATATACCGAAATTAAAAAATGTAAAGAATTTAGGGCCAGATGAAATTTTAGATAAATTATTAATATTTTTAAATATAAATGGTTTGAAAAAATTCGAAAAAAAATACATAATAGGTAACTATATTTATACTCCTGATAACTTCATAAAAGTTATTTTGATTCTAATGAGATTAAGAGCAAAAGTGCCTGTTATAATGATGGGAGAAACAGGATGTGGGAAGACTTATTTAATTCAAATGGCATATAAATTAATAACTAAAGGAAAGAAATCTTTGAAAATATTAAATATTCATGCTGGAACTGATGATAATGATATAATTAAGTTCATTAAAAAAGTAGAAGAGGAAGTGAAAAAAGAAGATGAAGATTTACTTAATGAAGAAATGAATGAATATGATAATTATCCTGAAAAGGATAAAAAGGAATTTGAAAAATATAAAACAAGAGATGAACAAAAATTAATTTATAAAGAGAAAATTTCAAAAAGACAAATATGGATTTTCTTTGATGAAATAAATACTTGTAATTCAATGGGATTGCTATCAGAAATCCTTTGTCATAATTCTATAAGGGGAAAAAAAATTAATGAAAGATTTGTTTTTATTGCAGCTTGTAATCCTTATAGGCTTCTATCAAAAGAAAGCAAGATAGAAAATATATTATTTCATAAAAATGCAGAAAAGAAAAAATTAGTATATTCAGTAAATCCTCTTCCACATTCATTATTAAATTTCGTATTTAATTTCGGTAGTCTCAAAGAAAATGATGAAAAAAAATACATTGAAAGTATGGTAAATGAGCCAACTAAATATTTAATAAGCACTTATGATAAAAAAGAAGTAAATAATAAAAAATATTTTCAAAAATTAATAAATTTACAAATAGATTTATTAAGTTTATGTCAAAATTTTATGAAAGATAAAAATGATATTTCTATTGTAAGCCTGAGAGAAGTAAATAGATTTATAATATTTTTAAAATCTTTTGTAGAATTTTTAAACAAAAGAAATGATGATGAATATATTAAAAAAAAAGAAGAAGAAATTATGTCTTATTATAGAAATAGAACGAAATATGATATTATTTTATGTGGAATTAATTTGGCCATTTATATGTGCTATTATTTAAGACTTCAAGACAAAGAAACAAGAGAACAATTTGAAGAATTAATTAATAAAAGAAAATTTTTTAGTGGGGATTTTATTGAAATTCCAAATTTAGAATTAAATTATTTAATTAATAATTTGGAAATACCTGTAGGAATAGCAAAAAATCAAAATTTAAAAGAAAATGTTTTTGCTTCTTTTTATTGTATTACAAATTCAATACCTTTAATTATATGTGGAAAACCTGGAAGAGGAAAAACTTTATCAATTAAAATATTAATGGATTCTATGAAAGGAAAAGAAGGTTCAAAATCATTTATATGTAGATTATTCAATGAAATAATGATGAAAAAGATTCAAGGATCTTTAAATACAACATCAGAAGAAATTATTAATACTTTCGAAAAAACAAGAAAATTACAAAGGGAAAATCCAGGAAAAATTTTTTTTGTTTTAATGGATGAAATGGGCTTAGCAGAAATTGGTTATAATAATCCATTAAAAGTAATTCATTATGAATTAGAAAAAGAAACAGATATAGTTTCTTTTGTTGGTATCTCAAATTGGAGTATGGATGCATCCAAAATGAATAGAGTTGTTTATTTAATAGATCAAGAGCCTGATGAAGAAGATTTAAAAATTACTGCTAGAGAGATTGTTAGATCTTATGAATTATATATAAAAAGAAAAGTTAATTATTATGAAAAATTCCAAAATGCTTTTGACTCTTTATCAAAAGCATATTATAATTTTATTGAAGAAAAAAAAAGAATAAATTATGAAAATTCTTCTTTCCATGGTTCAAGAGATTTTTATAGTTTAATCAAAACTACAATGGAAGATATTATTAAAAATATGGATTCAATTGAAGGTTTATTTTTAAATGAAACCAAAAAGAAAAACAAATTATATGAAATTTGTTTGAGAAATATTGAAAGAAATTTTGGTGGATTAGAAGATACAATAAATGAATTTAAATATATTTTTTGTACTATATTTAATAATGGTCCAAAAGAAATTAAATTTCAAAATAATTATGATATTTTGACTTATTTACAAGAAAGTTTGTATGATAATTCAAGTAGGTATTTATTAATAATTTTAGACTCTTTTGTCAGTCAAGATATTCTTTTTTATATGCTTGAAGAAATCAACAATAATTCAAAAAAACTTGAAAAAGAAAATAAAATAAATAGTAAAGAAAATAAAAATAATAAAAATAATATAAATATTATAAAGAAAGATGATGCTAATGAAGATGAAGATGAAGAAGAAGAAATAAATACTACTGGAATAATCAAAAATGTAGCTCATTCAGAAAGAAAGAATAAGGAAATAATATATTATCTTGGAAGTAAATTTAAAGAAGATGAAGAAAAATTATTCTATAGCGACGAAATGCTAAATAAAATAAAATATCAAATGGAAAAAAGTAATATTCTTGTTCTTAAAGATTTAGAGATAGTATATCCTCCTTTATATGAATTATTTAATAGAAATTTTATTGATTTAAATGGAAAAAAATATACTTATCTTGGAAAATCACAAACAAGAACTTTAGTCAATGAAGATTTTAAGGTTATTGTATGTGTTGACAAAGAAAAAATAAAAAATCAAGATCCTCCTTTTCTTAATAGATTTGAAAAGCATATAATATCAATTAAAAATATTTTAGATGAAAAATATATTGAATTGGCTGATGATATATTTTCAGTTCTTAAAGAAATAAAAATATTAATTAATACTAAAAATCAAATATTAAATCTAAATTTAAAATTTATCGATATAGAGGAAGTTAGAGGATTGATTTTCATTGCAATAAGAAAAGGTTTAAAAGATAATGAAATAAAAACATTTATTTTAGAGAAAATTGTTCCTACATTTACTGAAGATATAATTATTTGCATCAAAAAATCAAATTTTGAGAGAAAATATAATTATTATTATAATTCTATAATTGAAATATATAAAAGAAATTATAGATATAATTTATATGATTATTTACAAAAAACAAAAAATAAAATTTCAATAATATATACTTTCTCTTCTATTAATGATAATATTTATGAAAATAAAGCAAAAATTAAAAATGATTATTTTTCTCAAAAATTTGAAAAAGAATCTTGTAAAGAGATTATTATTAATGAAATTGATTCAATTAGTTACCTAGGTAAAGAAATTTTCAATTTTCTTACAGAAGAAAGTTATAATCTATGTGTGATAAGACTAAGAGAAGATGATTTAATTAAATTAAAAAATATCCTGAATGAAATAAGAGATAATAATGATGAAAATTATTCCTATTTCAATAATGAAAAAAAAATAAATAAAATATTTACAATTTTAATTCATCTTTCGAGAACAAAAATTAAATCTTCAAAACAAATAAATGAAAATACTTTATCCTATTTATCAGAAATTCCACAAATTTTTATAGATAATATAAATAATGAATTTGATTCTTTCTTAGATATTATAGATAGTTCTAATGATAAGATAATATTTAAATTAAATATCAATTTCTCAAATCAGTTTGATTTTTGTTTGAGAAATTTTGCCTTTAATATAATTAATGGACAAGATATTTATGGAAATAATATAAATGAAAGACAATATAAAATAAATATTATAGATAAAATAAAAAATGAAAATCTAAAAATTATCATAGATAAAAGTTTAAAATTAATGTCAAGCAATGAAAATGATTATTTAGATTCTGTTTTTACTGAAATAAGTAATGAAGATAATGATTTTATGGATTCTTTGAATACATATTTATCTGGAAAGATTATTAAAAAACATATATTTAGATTAATTTATATATATGAAAAGAATCAAATTTTCACTTCTATTTTATCAAACAAAAAATTGCTTGAATTCGATATAATAAAAGAAAAAATAAAAGATTATATAGAAAATTATAAAAAGGAAAATATTAATTTAGAAATATATAACATCAATAATAAAAAGAATATGAGCATTTTATATGGAATTAAACTACCCTTTATTCAAAATATTCTAATGAAAATATTTGATTTTATTAAAAATAATATAAAATCAAAATATATTCAAAATGATTCATTTTTAATGAAAAACATTTTTACTGACAGCCTTAAATATGAGAAAGATAAATATAATGAACAAATGAAGCAATTAGAAATAAATGTAATAAATGAAATTGATAATTATCCTTTTATTTTAAATATTTTTGATAATAAAGACAAAAATTTAATAAATAATTTATTTCATGACTGTTTTTATGTATTCTTATTAAAAAGTAATATTTTTAAAGATAATTATGAAAAATTAATTAAAATATTAGATTTGATTATTCAATTAAGATTGAATCCAATAATTATTGAAAAGAATTGCAAAAAAGAAATAATTATAGAATCGTCATTTATTAACTTATATAAAGTTAATAATGAAATTGAAAGAAATATTATAATAGAAGAAAATAAATCTTCTTTAGATATTAATTTATTTGTTAAAATTTTAAATTTCATTGAAAGTTACTCAAAAGAAATCTATTTTATTTTAGAAATTTATAATTCAATAGACAAAAAAAATAATATTTATGAATCTATTATAAATTCAATTGTTAATGGAGAAATTCCAATGGATGATGAAAGAAATCCTGAATATGCTAAAAATTTAAAATGTTGTTTTTATTATATAATTGAAGCCTTATTAATGGTTTTGAGAAAATCAAATGATAATTCATTCAAAAACTATAAAAAAATTCAAAGCTATTTCGAAAATATTATAAAATTAGAGAGACAATTAAAATTATTTAGTAAAGAATTATTTACTTTAGATATAATAAATAAAGTAATAACTTACTATGTAAAGCACTCTAATAAAAATATTAATAATGAGCAAAATATCAATAAATTAATCAATTCAATTGGAAAAGGGCCAGATTTAATCAAAGAAAGTATATATGATGATATAATTAATAATTTAAAGGAAGTTAGAGATTCATTGAAAAGTTTATATGGAGAATCTCCTGAATATGCGGAATTATTAAACAATATTTTATTAAAAAATTATCAAATTATTCCAATTATAGAACTAAGAAAAAAAATTATAGAAGATATTTTGCCAAAGCAAAATAAAAGTAATAATTTGATTTCTTTTGTAAGAGTAATATTTGGTGAAGCGAATAATTGTGAACCAAAAAAATTTTTAGATAAAAATTCTAAAAATGAAGATGAAATAAAATTATTATTTGCTTCTAAAAATAAAGATTTAATATTATTTTATTTTGAAAATTGTATTGAACAATATTTCTTAAATATGGAAAAAAAGTATAATAATGATAATAAAATAAAAATTAATAAAATATCTAGTAATGATTCTATAAATTATTTGAAGAAATCTATAGAAAATATGAGTAAAGATGATATAAATTTTATTACTAAAATATATTCAATAGCATATATTAAGAGATATATGAAGCATTATTTTGATTTAATTTTTTCTAATAATATACAAAATTTAGCAGAAAGGGCAAAAATAAATAATTCATTGTTTAGGAATGATGAAATAAAATTTTTTGCACTAAAATTATGCTTAATAAAATATAATTATGAATTAGGAGTATTAATTAACATTGATAAAGAGAGAATATCTGAATATTTGAATTATAGTGAATTCTTTTCAAATATTATAATTCAAAAAGAATCAATGATTTTAAAATATTTTTCTTTCCCAACTTTAAGTCGTAAAAATATTAATGAAAATTTTTTTTCCTCCATAATTCATAATAATAATAATAATAATAATATAAATATAAAAAGTTTTGAAATTAAAGATTATAAAGAATTTTTAGACTTAATTAAGAAAGAAATTAATGATGAGAAAATAGAAGATTTATTTAGAATAACAGAATATAATAATAATAAATATGATATTCTTTATACATATCTAACTTATACTCTATATTTTTCTTATTTAAATAATGATTATAAATCCATTGAAAATTTAAATAAGATTCTTAACTATTTTTCTGCAAAAAATAATTCAAATTTAACTTTCAATTATTTCTTGAATGAAAAATTTGAAAGAATATTATCAAAAATAGGAATACAAAATAATAAAGAAATAAAAAAATATAAAATTTTTAGAAAAATTGAAATATTAATTTATGCTTTCAGATTTTATTTTAATGTTTTAGCAGAAAAAAAGAACAATAATTTCTATTATTTATTGCTAACAAAATTTAAGGAAACAACTGATACAAATTTTATTCCTGGTAAATTAATAAAAAATGAAAAAATAATTTCTTTTAATAATATTAAAAATAATTTAATGAAAAATCCTAGAAGTATAGAATGTTTATGTTCATGTAATCGCAATTATACTTTATCTAATGTAAATGATAAATTCAATTGTCAACACAAAATTGAATTTTTTCAAATATTTCCTCAAAAGAGCTTCAAAAGAGTTTTTATTAATGAAAAAGAAAAAGATTATTTCTATAAAAAATATCCAGATAAAAAGGAGGAATCTATATTATTAACAGATTTAAAAAACACTATTTCCAAAGAGAAAAATCAATATAGTAAAGGATTTAAATATGAATCAAAAAATTTTTTTTTAGAAAAAAATGATGATGAAATAGGCTATTTAGTTTATAGATTATTAAATTTTATTTTATACGGAATAATATTTTATTTGGATATAGATGAAAAAATATCAGAGATAGACTTGAACAATTGCTTAGTTGAATCAATGACTTGCTTTGAAATAATTGAAAAAGATTGGGAAATTATTGACAAAGAATTAAAAGCACGGCAATTCCCAAATATTCATATATTTATGGATAATATTTTTGATAAATTATTTAATATTATGAATCAACAGAAAAATTTTAAAGAGGGAGATTTAAAATCTTTTGAAAATTCCATTGGATTAATAATAGATGAAGAAATTAAAAAAAAGGATTCTATTCAAAATTATTTTGAAAACAGAAATAAATTTATAGATATTAATCCTAATATAAATTTATCAATTATTTTAGAAGAAGAATTATATAATAATAATATGAATTTTAATAAAAAGGAATTTCCAAACATTGAATATTTTAATATTTTAAAAATGCCTTCTTTTGAGGACTTTAAAAATGAATTTAACTATTATGAAAAAAATAAAGATAATTTTCCAATATTAAATGCAATTCTCAATGAGAATTCTGAAATAAAATATCTTAAATATTTACCTAAACTTAATGAATTGTGCAATTATTTAATTGATAATTATTCATATAAATATTCAAGAGAAGAAATAAAAAGCATCAAGATTGATGATATAGAAGATGAAAACAAAAAAAATTTAGTGGAAGAAATAATTAATTTATATGATGAGCTAAGACCTAAAATCTCAAGCTATGGAAAGTACAGTTTTAAGAATGAAAATGGTGAAATGAAATTTAATTCTCTAAAAGATGAAAGAAACCTTTCTATAAATTATTTTTGTGTTGATATAGGTGAATGTAATTATGGAATGGTATTAGCATCCATATATTTGGAAATGATAAAATGGCAAAATACTTTTATTAATAAAGTAATATATTCAAATAATAATTTGTATAATGCATACAAAGGATTATTTGATTATGAAATAATGATACAAAATGCCACAGAAAATGAAATTGTTACATTACCTTCTTCTGAAGATTTAATGAAAGATTATGTTCTAAAATATTGTTATGAAAAAAAATATCAGATTATAGATTATAATTTTAAATTAATTGAAGAAGAATTAGCCTCAAAAATTTTGCCAACAATAAAAAAATTTATTTTTGACGATAATAAATGCTTGAATTATTTTATATATAAATATGAAGTATTTCGTGGGAATAAAGAGAATATAATAACCCTTTTTAACAAGAAATATGAAAAAAAAGAATTAACAGAAGAAGAAAGCAATTTTATTATTAATCATATTAAAAGATTTGAAAAAAAAGAGAATAAAAAAATTACTGATTTATGGACATCTTTACAAATTTTAATAGATATAATTTTAGAAAATAATTATAATGGAAATGTCTCTATTTCAAAGGTTATTAAAGATAATAATAGAAACAAACATTTACAAAACTTAAATGAATTATTTGTAGAAAATAATAAAGATAAAAAAGGAAAAAAAATTGAATTCAAAGTTAATTCTTTGATGTCAATTTTTTGTGTAATTGAATTAATTTGTTGGGGAAATATAAAAGAAAATTTAGTTGATAATTTTAAAAAAGATATAAATGATGATATTAAAAATAAATTTGATGAATTCTTTAAAAGAAAAGAATCAATTATTACAATTGATAATTTATCTACTGCAATAAAAAGACTCGTTTCAAGATATTTATCAGGCAAAAATAGGATAAATGAAATTGATGAAAAAGATAACCTTATTCATTATTTATACAAACAAGAGTTGTGGGATACCATAAATATTGAAGAAAATCCTAAATTTAATGAAGAATTAAATATTTTATTTGGAATAAATAATAATCAATCTATGGTAACTCTGGGACAAGCAACTAAATTATTTGATTATTTAATAGATATGTTAATAAATAAGAATAATAAAAAAGATGATGAATTCGGATTATCCAACCTTTTAACAAAAATAAAAGCTTCAAAAATTCTAAATCTTTTTAAAAAGGAGCAACTAATTGATAATGATGAGAATAATGATGAAAATGATATTAATAGACAAGATAGTAGATCTAGTATTTCTAGTGAAAAAAGTTATGATAGCAATAAAAATGGATTTAATTTTGATTCTAGTAATAATAGTGATGAAAATGATAATAATAATAATAAAAATATTGGATATAATGGTATAGAGAGATCTAGTTTTGGCTCAAATAATAGTGATTCTAATAGCCAAAGTAATAGGGAGAGTATTAATAGCCTAAGTAATAAAGATAATGTAAGTACCGATATAATTAAAGAAAATAATATTAATATAGAAAATGATAACAATGATAATAAAATAAATCAAAATGAAATTAATAAAAGTTTTGATAAAATTAGCAATGAAAGTTATAACCATGATAACAGTTCTAACGATAATAATTTTGATAATTAAGATTATTAAATATTTTTTAATATATCTATATTATAAACTATATAATATCTATTATCATTTCTAATATATTTAATTTAATTAAATTAAGAATAAAAAAATTAAATATTTTATTTTTGTTTAAAAAAATATTATCTTTATATGAATAAAAGAATAATGGGGATTGGGGATTGGGGATTGGGGATTGGGGATTGGGGATTGGGCCCAATCCCCAATCCCCAATCCCCAATCCCCAAACCCCAAACCCCCATCCC
>Ga0247610_10004305_pt1 | contig 15272 bp, 10 predicted proteins | sample 174DNAGHGhighgp2_FD_193483 | JGI IMG/M metagenome (GOLD analysis project Ga0247610, IMG submission 193483) | Sheep rumen microbial communities from Palmerston North, Manawatu-Wanganui, New Zealand - 1742 DNA GHGhigh gp2 | ecosystem: Host-associated > Mammals > Digestive system > Stomach > Rumen... | reverse complement strand
TATTTTTGTGCCTATGAAAATGCTGATTCTGGTTCCGAAAGTCACAGGGCGCGTGATGTATGTCTTCGATTTGATGTTCAGGCAGTTGCTTGGCCTCGAATTCGATTTGACTACCAGCGAAGAACAATTCATGGCTTTTGAGGGATTTAAGATGCATTATGGTACGCAAAGGATTGAGGATGAGCCTTTTGTAAAAGCGGATGAGTTGCTTTTTGAACGTCACATTCACGAACAATCCTTCCGAACGGTTGAGTTTGAGGGAACCGTGACTCCATACGCGGTTTATGGCAACGGCAATCTCCTGCCTTTCGATGTTTTTGCGGCTTCGTTTTTCTTGGTTTCCCGCTACGAAGAATACCTTTCGCAGGTGCGCGACCAATACGGACGTTTCCGTGCAGAATCGACATGGATGTTTGAGAACGATATGCTTCAAAAACCATTGGTCAACATTTGGGCTTTGGCTTTGGGCAAACGATTGCAAGCCGTTTATCCTGACTTACCCATTAAAAATCCGAAATTCACTTTTGTCCCGACTTACGACATCGACGCGGCTTGGTCATATAAGCATAAAGGTGTTTACAGAACCGTAGGCGGTTTCCTCAAGGATTTGGCTTCAGGCGACCGCGAGCGCATCCGCGAAAGGCATCAAGTGTTGAGAGGCAAACGGAAGGACCCTTTCGATTCCTTTGATTTCCAGTTTGAATTGCAGAAGGCGTTCAAACTCAAGCCGATATATTTCATTCTTTGTGGCAATTACGACACAAACGACAAGAACATATCGCTCCGCAAGGAAGCCTTCCGTAACCTCATCAAGCACCTCGGCGACTATGCCGATGTGGGGATACATCCTTCGTTTTCGTCGTATCTGGACATCGACAAGATGAGGGCTGAAATCAGCAATCTTTCCGAGGTCTTGCATCGTCCGCTGACCAAGAGCCGCCAGCATTTCCTGAGGATGAACCTGCCACGCAGCTATCAGAAACTCATCGAGTTGGACATCAGCGACGACTATACGATGGGATTTGCCTCACAAGCAGGTTTTCGGGCAGGCATCGCCGACACGTTCCGTTTCTATGACCTCGAAAACGACATGGTCACCAACCTGCGTGTGCATCCTTTTGCCCTCATGGACGGTACCATGCGCGATTACCTCAACCTTGATGTGGATGCCTCACTTACCCTTGCCAAGCAACTTGTCATGGAAGTGAAAGCGGTAGGAGGAAAGTTTATCTATCTTACTCATAACGAAACCCTTGGCGGCGAAAAACGTTGGGTCGGCTGGCCCGAGATGTACCGCCAACTTCTGACATATATTTACACATAAAGAATTGCTTGCAATTCTTATCTTTAATTCTAATAAATTCAATAAACTACAATTCTCAAATTCTCTAATTCTTGACGAATAAATGATCCAATACCTCACACATAATCAAATCAATCTGACAAAATGGGATGCCACAATCGCCGAATGCGGTAATATCTATGCTTATTCTTGGTATCTCGACATCGTTCATCCTGGCTGGGAGGCCTTGATCGAAGATGACTATCAGTCCGTTATGCCTCTGACAGGTGGAAAGAAGTTTGGTGTCAACTATCTCTATCAGCCCTATTTTGTGCAACAATTAGGCGTTTTCTCAAGACAGCCTTTGTCGCCCGAAAAGACGGAAGCCTTTCTTAAAGCCATCCCTTCAAAATATCGTTTCGCAGAGATTAGATTGAATGAGAACAATACTTTAAATAATCCATTTGAAGGCATTGAATATCATCGCAATATAATCCTTGACCTCAATCAAGATTATGGTTCCATCAGGGAGAACTACCATACAAACACCAAACGCAACCTCGCCAAGGCTGAAAGCCACAACCTTCAGTTACTTTATAATGTGATTCCCTATCATGTGGTGGCTTTGTTCAGGGATAACCGCGGCGCCGACTTGGAAAAATGGGGCGACACTGAATACGGTACTTTGATAAGTTTGGGAAAGACAGCCCAAATCCGCAATTCAGGATTTGTCTTGGGTGTGAACGAAATGGGTGATGGCGAGATTCTATGTGCAGCTCTTTTTATGAAAGCCAATGGCCGTATCACTTTCCTATTCTCTGGCCTCAACGAAAAAGGCAGGGAGCGGCAGGCTATGACCTACCTGCTTGACCAAGTCATCCAAAAGTATGCAGGCCATTCCCTTACATTCGATTTTGAAGGTTCCGATGACGATAATCTGGCCCGTTTCTATCTTGGCTTCGGCGGAGTGGAGACCAAATATCCTTCCTATACTTTCAATCGGCTTTCAGGGTTTGAGAATAAGGTGCTGAACCTTTGGAAGAAACGAAAATGAGTTTCAGAGGCTCAATCAAACAAAACAATCATACTAAAAGGTTGTATAACTAAAAATTGCCCGTCAAGAAAATTCCTGACGGGCAATTTTTATGTATGAAGGTCGGTGGTTATTTTGCCTCCTTCGGATAAGTCAATCCCATGTTATACAGGATGAATGAGTAAATGTCAGCCTGTTCCTCAAGGACTTTGGAGATGGGCTTGCCACCGCCGTGACCGGCCTTGGTGTCGATGCGGATGATCTTGGGCTGGTCGCCGGTTTGGGCTGCTTGTAAGGTGGCCGCATACTTGAACGAGTGGGCGGGCACCACACGGTCGTCGTGGTCGGCCGTAGTGACCATGATGGCAGGATAGTGCACGTCTGCACCGCTCTTGATGGTGTGCAGCGGTGAGTAGGCATACAATGCCTTGAACATGGCCTCGTTGTCTTCGCTGGTGCCATAGTCGCTGGCCCAGTTCCAACCGATGGTGAAGAGGTGGTAGCGCAGCATGTCCATCACACCGACTTGAGACACGGCTACGGCAAAGAGGTCGGGGCGCTGGTTGACGACAGCACCAACAAGCAGACCGCCGTTGGAGCCACCGTTTAAAGCCAAGTACTTCGGCGAGGTGTAACCATTATTAATAAGGTATTCGGCGCAGGCGATGCAGTCGTCGAAGACGTTCTGTTTCTGCAACTTGGTGCCGGCGATGTGCCATTCCTCACCGTATTCGTTGCCGCCGCGTAGGTTCATCTGGGCATAGATGCCGCCGTTCTCGATGAAGGGCAGACGCGAGGTGCTGAAGCCGGGGTTGAGGGTGATGTTGAAGCCGCCGTAGCCATACAGGAAGGTCGGGTTGGTGCCGTCTTTCTGCAAGCCTTTCTTGTAGGTCAGGAACATCGGAACCTTGGTGCCGTCCTTCGAGGTGACGAAGACCTGCTCGGTGACGTAGTCATCCGACTTGAAGTCGATGGCAGGAGCACGGAACACGGTGGAGGTGTTGTCGTCGATGTTGTATTGGTAAATCGTGGTCGGGAAGGCGAAAGAGGTGAAGGCGTAGAACACTTCAGGCTCTTCGTATTTGCTGCTGAAACCGACGGCGCCGTAGGTCGGCAGGGCAATCTCATGGAGCTGTTGGCCGTCCATGGTGTAGACGTAGGCATGGTTGGCAGCGTCCTTGTCGTAGGTGACAATCATCTTGCCCTTGGCGAGGTTGATGCCAGAAATAACGTTCTCGCTTTCAGGAATTACATCCACCCAGTTTTCCATCTGTGGGGTCTTGGCCGACACTTTGCAGATACGGCCCTTGGGAGCGTTGTAGTTGGTGAAGATATACAGCACATCATCAATCACGTCAATGGGGCCATATTGGTAGTTCATGTCGTCGGCGATTTGTACAAACTTACCCTTCGGGTCTTGCATATCCCTAATCCACAGCGTGCTGCCAGCGCCTTGACCGCTCTCGAAGAGGAACATGTAATGCTCATCCTCGGTTAGGTCCACTTGGTGGAAATAACGCGGCTGTGCGGGGTTAGAATAGAAGAGCTCGTCTTGTTCCTGCGGCGTGCCAAGTTTGTGGTAGTAGATCTTGTGGTTCTCGTTCACATTGCTGAACTCTTTGCCAGCTTCTGGGCGGTCGTAGGCGGCATAGAAGAAGCCGTCCTTGTACCATGAGGCGCCCGTGAACTTGGCCCATTCGATATGGTCGGGGAGGAGTTCGAGGGTGGCCATGTCCTTCACATAAATCTCGACCCAGTCGGAGCCGCTGCGTTGGATGGTGTAGGCCATGTATTTGCCGTCGTTGGAGAAGCTGATGCCGCCCAACGAGACGGTGCCGTCGTCAGAGAGTTTGTTGGGGTCTAACAAGACAGTAGGTTCGCCGTCGAGTGTCTCCTGCATGTAGATGACATTTTGGTTCTGGAGGCCGTCATTCTTCGAGTAGATGTAACGGCCGTGTTTCTTCGAAGGCATGCCATAGCGTTCGTAGTCCACGAGTTGCGTGAGGCGGTCCTTGAGTGCGCTGCGGAAGGGGATGTGGCTCAGGTAGTCTTGCGTGACTTCGTTCTGTTCCTTGACCCATTTCGCGGTCTCGGCGGAGGTGTCGTTTTCGAGCCAACGGTACGGGTCGGCGACCTTCGTGCCGAAGTAGTCGTCAATGACGGTGGTGTCTTTTCTCGTCTCGGGGTAAGCCTTGACGGAATAGCGTTCTGGCTGCTGTGGTTGTTGGTTGCAGCCGAATAGGGTGATTGTGCCCATAACTAATAAGGTAAGTTTTTTCATTATTGGTTGATTTAAAGATTTAAAATTCAAAATTTAAAATTCAAAGATTTGGACTCAACATTTTGTCGCTTCGCGTCACTGCGAGGCACGAAGCAGTCCAGTACTTTATTTGACGGACAAAAGTACGATAATTTGGTGGAATGGGATAAATATAACAACAAATAAACGTGTTCTTCTAAAAACAGCAAATGAATTTGAGAAAAAAACACTATTTTTGCACAATAAAGCCATTGACATTATTAAGAAAGTTTGGTTTGAAGAAACTGTGGGATTATTGAAAATGGCAAAACAATGAAAGTAATTAGAAGTTCAAAAAGCAATCAGTATTACCAGTATGGAAACAATCATCATTGGACAAGGTTATAACATTGAAGAGGATTCCTCTGTTGGAAAAGAATTGGTCAAACAATTTGAATCTAAAATATATAATAGCTTTACATGCCTCGTCGCGTTTGCAAGTTATGGAGGTGTTTCTGCTTTAACTAAGTATATCGAGGAGGGCAAAGCAAATGGAATGAAAATCAAGGTTATTCTTGGTGTAGATCAAAAAGCAACTTCTAAAGAAGCATTAGAAGAAGTACTGACGTGGAATGTGGATGCACGAGTATACCATACAAACTCAAACAACATATTCCATCCTAAGGTGTATTTATTTGAAAATAGAGATATATTTACGCTGATTGTTGGTTCTAATAATCTTACTGTTCCAGGTCTTGTTCAAAATATAGAATGTTCATTACTGATAAAAGACACAATAGATCCTTCTTCTGTTCATGATGATTTCTATAGGTATTGGAAGGGTATATTAGATGGAACAGAAACACATCTATATCCTGTTACGCAGAAATTGATTAATGGTTTATACGAAGATAGAGTCATTACTTCTGAGGAAATGCGTTCCAAAAGATATGATGATGGTACTGACAAGAAAGAAAGCACAAAAAAAGAAGCCATTTCGTTCAAAAAAGCTCCAATTCAAAAATTCCCTGAAGGTTTTCGTCCAAAGAGACTTGTAAGAGTTAAGCAGGTAAAAACTACTAAGAAAACAACAGAGGAATTTGAGAAATCGGTCAGAATCGACAATGTTGTTTTGATTGCAGAAATACCTAAGGCTGGTAGTAGGTGGAAACAAGCGAATTTTAGTCAGGATGTTTTTGAAGATTTCTTTGGAGCCAAAAAAGGTGATAACTCATATAAAGTTAAACTAACTAACATCAAAAAGGATGGCACTTTAGGAGAGGTGACAGAAAGTCAATCTGTAACTGTAAAAAGCAAGAATTATAGATTCGAATTGCGTTGTGATGAAACAAATCAACCATACCCATCTGGGACTGACCGCCCCATTGGCATTTTCGTAAAAGAAAATGCACAAAACTATTTATATCAAGTCATAATGCCTTCGGATGAAGTCTACAAAAAGATAAAAGACTATCTTTATTTGGAGACAGCGAATCAAAAGGGAAGAAAAGATTTGATGCGACGTCATATCGCTGACGTTGAAGCAATTCATGCTTTGTATCCTGAGTTAATTGTTTAGTTAGTATGGCATACGATTTCAGGACACTTAACTATCTTGGCAGCAAATTGCGACTTCTTGATTTCATCGAAGAGAATGTCCGCAAGGTAACTAATGAAGGTGCTGGCGTATGTGACTTGTTTGCAGGTTCGGGTTGCGTGTCTTATAAACTTTCAGAATTGTTTCCTGTTACTGCATGTGATATTCAGCATTATTCAAAAGTTATCTGTGATGCGCTGTTAATGCCGATTACGCTTACGGAAGATATAGCTACAACTTTCATGTTAGAGATAAAGAACAAAAAATCTTCTTTATTAAATGCTTTTGCCCCTTTAATCGAGTTGGAGGATGATGCAATCAATAACAAAAAACTTGAAACTTTGAGTGACATTGTGGAACATGGTTCCTTGGAAGTATTTAATCTGGAAAAGACCGATTCGAGGATCTCTCCCGCTCTCAGTCAAGTCAATTGTAATTTAAAAAAGGCGGGGCTTAAGGGTAAGGATTCTCTTATTTCTCGTTATTATGGCGGTATTTATTTCTCTTATTTGCAAGCCGTTCAGATTGATAGCATTATGGCTGCAATTAGGAAATATTCTAAAACTTCAGATAAAAATGTTCTTTTGGCGGCACTACTAAGTACTACAAGTGATGTTGCCTGCACCGTAGGCAAACATTTCGCACAACCTATTAAAGCGCGTGATTCAAAAGGTAATATAAAGGCATTAGTATACAACAAAGCAATAAAAGACAAGACCATAGATGTAATTACATTATATGAGGAATGGTTAAATAAATATATTGCTCTGGAAAAAGTGTATCACACAAATACAGTTCTTCAAGCTGATTATATGGATTGTCTTAAGATGCTTCCAAAGGATGTGAAAACCATCTATGCAGATCCTCCATACACCCGTGATCATTATAGCCGTTTCTATCATGTTCTTGAAACAATAGCTCTAGATGATTTGCCGGAGATCTCGACAGTCAAAATACATGGCTGCACTCATGTAAGTAACGGAATCTATCGCAAAGATCGCCACCAGTCTCCTTTCTGCATAAGGAGCAAGGCTCCAAAGGCTTTTGATGATATGTTCAGAGTAGTATCTGAATCTAACAGGAACTTGCTGCTGTCATACTCTCCATACGATGAAAATAAAGAATCGCATCCAAGAGTGGTAACCATAGGTCAACTCGTTACGTGGGCAAATGGTTATTTTGATAATGTGGAAGTAGTTTCTGCTGGACATTTTACTCATAATAAACTAAATTCTTCAGAGCATTTTCTTGAATCGTCAGATGAGGCGGAAATGCTGATAGTCTGTTCCAATAGATAGTATGCAAATTAAAGACAACATAAAATTTATATTTAACGCTGCTGATTCTGTCGGCAATGAAGATTGCCAAAACATTCTGATTCACGGTGATAACAAGGATATTCTTCCTGAATTATTGTCTGATTATTCGGATGGATTCAAGTGTATCTATATCGACCCGCCTTATAATAATGGGGAGGTTTATCATTATTACGATGATAATGCCTCACAAGGGAATTGGTTAAGAGATATGCGTCGTGTGCTTAATCTATTAAAGCCACTGTTGACAAAGGATGGTAGCATATGGATTTCTATTGATGACAGCGAAATGGCATATTTGAGGGTAGAGGCAGACAAGATTTTTGGGAGAGATAATTTTGCTGGCACCATCATTTGGCAGCAACGCAAGTCTCGAGAGAATCGAGCAGTCTTTTCGTGTAATCACGAATATATCTTGGTATATGCAAAAAATATAAAAGAGTTTAAGAAAAAAAGGAACCTTCTTCCTGTTGGAGAGGATTTCATAAATAGCAAATATAAGAATCCAGACAATGACCCTCGCGGTCCTTGGCAATCAGTAACGGCTAATGTGCAAGATGGGCATGCTGTTGAAAGCCAGTTCTATACAATTATTTCTCCTACAGGTGTAAAACACAACCCGCCTAAAGGTCGATGTTGGATATACAATGAAGAGCGTATGAAACGTGAAATTGCCAAAGGAAACATATGGTTTGGAAAAGACGGAAGCAATACCCCACGTGTGAAAAAATTCCTTTGCGATGCTAAGTTAGGTTTAACACCTGAAACTATTTGGCTGGCTGACGAAGTAGGAACATCAGATAGTGCCAAGAAACAATTGATGGCCTTGTTCCCAGATAAAGAGAACATATTTGAGACTCCCAAGCCAGAGGAGTTGCTTAAACGAATTATTGAAATTGCAAGTAACGAGGGGGATTTTATTCTTGATTGTTTTCTGGGTTCTGGTACATCAATGGCTGTAGCCCACAAGCTGAACCGTCATTACATTGGCATTGAATTGGGCAACCAAATGTCTGAGCTGGTTGTTAGACGTATGAATAAAGTCATTGAAGGTGAAAGCAGTGGGATTTCAAAAGTCGTTGGATGGCAGGGAGGCGGCGATTTTGCCTTTTTTAATTTTGACAAGAATAATACTCGGATTAATGATAATCAGATTGTTCAGACATTACCATACTCTGAACCAAAAGTAAAGTCTAAGAAGGGAACTGCACATTATAAACAGCTCGATTTTTTCGAGGTGTTTCAGCAATATCCAGATTATATTGTTGAGAATGATGTTGCAAGTGAAGAGAACATAAGGTACAATTCGAATGATGAATTAGTAAGGTCAAATAAAAGCGTACTGATTTGCTATGTGAAAGCGGACAATATGAGAAAGTATATCAATCGGTCAGCTAAGATATACTATACGGGCAAACGGTTTCCATCGACAGTAGAACTCAACAAATTGTTCTATTTTATGCCATACATCAAGGGTAAAGGTGTCCGTGACCTTTATATGATTAAAAAGGCTCGAGTTGGCACTCGCAAAGAGGGTCAACCAGATAATAATCCAAATGATTTGAGACTTGTTTTTGAGATTGGATTTGTAAAACAACTCTTTGATGAGTATATGCCCATCCGATTAGAAATTTGGAGAACGTATACGGACACTACATTGAGTCATCTGTTTTCAACAATAGGTTAAGGTTAATGTAGAATGCAGTTCTTTCCAAAATGGAAATAACTGAAAAAATGACTGTTGCAAAAATTGCAACTGTCATCTAATGAGTTGGGAAAAAGCAACCTGTTGGAAATTCCGACAAGTTCATTCAATTGTTTCATAGAAAAACCGGAATTCCCGATTTATCCTCAGTTGTTGCAAATTTTGCAATAACTGCACGACTATTTCCATTTTGGAAATTGTCAGTAGTTCGGAAAAACCGAACAACTCCAGCAGAAAGGAAATCAAATCATTGTTGTTTCCAAAATGGAAATAACCACTCAAAACAGCAACTGTTTCGGTTTGTGAAACAATCATTACTTAAGTATCCGAGGAAATCTCGGTAACTGACAAGAAGAAAAATGTAATTCTCAGAAAATCTTGCCATCCCAAAGCATCTTGAGAAAATCCGTCACATAAAAGAGTTCCTTGTCTTCGGATATTCTTGTGATAGGGTCATGTGAGACCGATGTACATATTTTGATGTAAAATCAGGATAGTGAAGTCGGATTTTCAATCAAATAATCGCCCACTCAAATCTCTGCGCAAACCTCTCTTGTTCAGACTTCGAGATTTGGCATTGATTTGCCGTGATTCTCCAATTCGTTATTCCTTGCTTTACTTCTCGGATAATGGTTCCAGCTTCTTTTTGGTCAATCATGTAATCTTCGCAGGCATCAAGGAGAATGTCTAAAGAGGACTCATTTGTATTGGAAGAAATCAACAAACTCTGGGTTGTCATATTAGTTGGGTTCAGGTCGTAAGCGGGCGACAGTTGCCAACCTTTTTTACCTAAAAGGAATCCGTGGTTCCTGAAATGGTCGTCATGGTTGCCAATGCAGATGTTGAATGCCACACGGCGGTACAATTCTTTCAGTGTGGCACTTGTGTCAGCCACCCCTGTGGGGCCAATGATGACATCCACAATATCTAAATAACCGTGTCCTGTGGAAGCGTTGTTACCGTCTTTGAGGTTGGCCAAAGTCAAGGCAGAAGCGAAATGCCGACGACCATTGTCAGTTCGATCGAAACGACGTGACAACAATGTGTGATATTTTATGCCGTCAAGTTTCAACAAACGGGTTTCGGCAACATTGATGCCAACTTTTCTGGCCAACACATGCGCAAAGTGCTCCCAAAGGGCAACGTCGTAGTCGTCAGAAACCGAGGGGATTTTAGCGATACAGAGATGCCCTTGCTCGTCCATGACATTGGCTTTAGGCCGTGCACCACCCAACGACGAACCCTGATGAAACAGGTTATCAAGCCATTCTTCACGCATGGGCCGTCCTGATTGCTCATTTCTTTCATATTCATTTGCCATGAAAACGAATTCACGGAGACTGGTCAATGGTGGTATGCGCATTTCATTCTCTGATACACCCACGAAAGCATTATCATGCATGAAACGAAAAGCACCCATCCGTGAAAAGTCATCCAATTGGGTCAAGTAATCATAGTCGGTAAAAGCCTTTGGGATGCGTTTTTCTTGTTCGGCTTTGATTCTCTCACGCTTGTCAATCAGCCTTTTGCCCCAACGGTCGGGCATGGCATCACCAAAACAGCCGAAAATCTCGCCTGATTTGTATTGTTCGCCCGAGAAGTTCATCAAATCACCACTTAAAAGGATAGACCGATTCGAGCGTAGCCATTCCACATCAAAAGAAAAACTGTATGAAGGCGTTCCTCTAAGCGTTTCATGACTTAATGTGCCAACCAAAACAGGGGCATCAAGCCAGTCGAAATCCGCATATACTTGAAGCCTTTCCATCATTCCGTCTTTTTTGAAGCCCTTTGGCGCTGCTTCAAGTCTAAGTCTTGCAGGTTTCGCCCGATTTCATCTTTTTGTGCCAACAAGAGAATGTCTTCGTCCAACTGCAAGGCATACAAAACGCGCAAATAAATCCCTATAGCTACGGTGGGCGCACCTTTCTCGACGCGCATCACCGAAAGTTGGGAACATGTGGCGCGCTCAGCCACCTGTGCAATGCTCAGGTCACGCCTCAATCGTGCCAATTTAATTTGTTCCCCAACGATGGAGAGGTTCTTGGCGAGTTTCCTTGGAAGCAGGGTGCCTTTTGTCGATTTTGTCATAATAAACTATCATTTAAGACTGCAAAAATAGGAAATTATTGCATTATATGATAGTTTATTCAGAAAAATTACATCTTATCCATCTCCGAATCATCCTCAATCCTCAAATTCTCAATGATGAACTTCTGGCGTTCCATGGTGTTCTTGCCCATGTAATAATCCAACAGCTCCTTGATGCCGAAGTCGTAGCGCAGGATGACGGGCTCAAGCCTCATGTTGGGGCCGATGAAGCCACGGAACTCATCAGGGGAGATTTCGCCCAAGCCTTTGAAGCGGGTGATTTCGGCCTGCTTGCCGCATTTCTCCTTGGCGGCGATGCGTTCCTCGTCGGTGTAACAATAGTAGGTTTCTTTCTTGTTGCGAACGCGGAACAAGGGCGTCTGCAAGATGTAGACATGGCCGTTGCGTACTAGGTCGGGGTAGAACTGGAGGAAGAAGGTGAGCATCAGCAGGCGGATGTGCATGCCGTCGACATCGGCATCGGTGGCGATAACGATGTTGTTGTAGCGCAGGTTCTCGATGTCCTCGTCGATGTTCAAGGCGGCTTGCAGTAGGTTGAACTCCTCGTTCTCGTAGCACACTTTCTTGGTCATGCCCAAACAGTTGAGCGGCTTACCACGCAGGCTGAACACGGCCTGGGTCTGCACGTCGCGGCTCTTGGTGATGCTTCCCGATGCTGAGTCACCCTCGGTGATGAAGATGGTGCTTTCAAGGCGTTTCTCGTGGTTGGTGTTGAGGTGGATGCGGCAGTCGCGCAGCTTGCGGTTGTTCAGGCTGACCTTCTTGGCGCTCTCGCGGGCGGCCTTCTTGATGCCTGCAATCTCCTTGCGTTCCTTCTCGTTGGCTTGGATCTTGGCCTGCAAAACGCTGACGGTCTCAGGGTTCTTGTGTAGGTAGTTGTCCAAGTGGCGCTTTAAGATGTCGAAGACGTAGGTCTTGAGGAAGGGGCTGTCATTGGTGCCATCGGGATTGTTGGGCGCAAGATGGGTGGAGCCGAGTTTGGTCTTGGTCTGTGCCTCAAACACAGGCTCTTGAATCCTCACACACAAGGCGCAAATCAAACCTTGACGGATGTCAGCAGGCTCGTATTCCTTTTGGTAGAACTCACGTACCACGCGGGCGTAGCCTTCGCGGAAAGCGGACTGGTGCGTGCCGCCTTCGGTGGTGTGCTGTCCGTTGACGAAGGAATAGAAATAGTCGCTCGACTGCCCGTTGACATGCGTGAAAGCAGCTTCAAAATCGCCGTCCTTGATATGGATGATAGGGTAGAGGCCTTCGCCTTCCATGTTGTTCTGCAACAGGTCGAGGAGGCCGTTCTTGGAATAATAGCGCTTGTCGTTGTAAATCAGACTCAAGCCACGGTTGAGGTAGGCATAGTTCCAGATACGTTTCTCGATGTATTCATCCACATAGTGGTAGTTACCAAACAACGCGGAATCCGGGATAAACTCGGTCAATGTGCCAGTGTCGCCATCGGAAGGAATGATGCCCGAATCACTGACCATTTTGCCCTGTGCAAACTCCACAATCCTTGTCTTGCCCTCGCGGATCGACTGCACCCTAAAATAAGACGAAAGCGCGTTGACGGCCTTGGTACCCACACCGTTCAAGCCGACCGACTTTTGGAACACCTTGCTGTCGTATTTCGCACCCGTATTCAGTTGCGAGACGGCCTCCTTAAGCTTTCCAAGAGGGATGCCACGGCCATAGTCGCGGATGCTGACTTTCTTTTCGGCTTTGTCAACCCTAACTTCAATCTTCTTGCCGAAGCCAGAAGTGAACTCGTCGATGGAGTTGTCGATCACTTCTTTGATCAGCACATAGATACCGTCATCTTGCGAGGCACCGTCGCCGAGTTTACCGATGTACATACCGGGGCGGCGACGGATGTGTTCCATGTCCTCAAGGTGGACGATGCTGTCGTCGTTATAGTTCTCAGTGGTAGGAATAGGGTCGTTATCTTGTGTGAAGATGTCGTCTTCGATGATTTCGCTCATAAAAGTGGATTTGGTTGCAAAGGTACGAAAAAAACATCAGAAAACACCTTTAGCGGTTGTTTTCACCCATTCCCAATCTTCACGATTGGGAACCAATTGTGCCAACCGACTCCCCGTTTGTTTGTGGAACACAATCCATTGATAAACGAACAAAGCCGAGTAAGTCAGTGTAGTGGTGATTGCTGCGCCTCGGATACCCAACAAAGGAATCAGGATGAAAGCAGAGACAAGAGTAACCGAAAGACCAATAAGCGAGGCGTAGAGGTTGTATTTCGGTTTGCCTGTACCAGAGAAATAGTTGGCCAAAACGGTATGGGCAGAGAAAAACACGATACCAGGCGACATCAGCAGAATGACGGGACGGATATCAGCAAACTCTTCCGAGAATAACAGCTCAAAAAAAGATGTCGGGAGTAGGCAGATTACCAACAAAGCAGTGAATGTCAGCATAATGGAAATCTTCATAAAACGAAGTGTGAGTTGCGAGGCGCGTTGGTCGTTTTCGGTATTGCTGAGTGCGGAGAATTCCACCAAACCTATGCTATATCCGACTATATTCACTCCTTCTGTAACTTGAGTACCGGAGGCATAAACACCTATGGATTTCTCGTCACAGTGCGTGTTCAACAGATAGAGGCTCAAGCGTTTGTTCAAGGTACTGACCAAGGTGGATAATTGCATGAAAGCACCGTAATGCAACATTTCCTTCATGGTGTCTTTAATAGGTTCGCGTTCTTCGCGTTTTAGATTTGGGAAGAGCAGTATCCAACCAATAAGGGTGGCCAAACTATAGCCACAAAGCTGAGAGTAGAGTAGGGCTTTCGCCGTCCTCAGGTTCATGGCGAAAATCAACACGGCCATCATTGTGACCTGTGTGAGTATTTGTATGAGAAACAACCAATTAAAAGTACCGACCTTCTCCTTCCCCAAAAAATGGTTCAAATTAAACTCGTGCAGGCTATAGACGAAAGTCATTAGCAAAACAAGCCAGGCATAGCCTTCAGGAACAATGGTGTGGTAAAAATCGGGAAATAAATGTAAAATTTTGAAAAACAAGAGGTAAATCAGCATCACAAAGGCAATCCAGCTGTAAGAAATCTTCATAAGCGTTGCGAGTTTCTTTCGAGGCGTGAAATACACCAGTCCACTGCCAGCGATGAGTTCGATGCCTATTAATAAAAAGGTGATGTCCGTCTGGGCAATGAAAGCCTTTCCCCATTCAACAGCGCCAAGTAATTTGGTACCCATAATGAGGGTGGCCAATTGCGTCAGCACATTGACAGCTCTTGCCGCTCCCGTTCCCAGTATTTTTTTGAACATACTATCTCCCTTAGAATCTGCAAAAATACAAAAAAAGGATATGCCTAAAATCTGAAATAAAAATTGGTTGATACAATAAGGACAAAAGTGCCACGTTATTTCCTTTATGAGAAAAATATTGACCCTTATATTATTCCTTTTGCCGTTGTTCGCTTCGGCCCAACAGCTGATAGCTCATCGCGGCTGCATCAAGGATGGTTATGATTTTTGGCTTTATGTTCCAGAGGATTACGACCCTAATGAGTATTCGAAACCTCTGATATTGTTTCTACATGGAAGGACATTGTGTGGAGATGATTTGAATATAGTACGTAACTATGGGTGCATCAACGCGGTTGAACGGGGCGTAGGGATTGATGCTTTGATTGTTGCTCCCCAAGCTCAAGGCGCTTGGAATCCCCAGAAATTACACGAGGTTTACGAATGGGTGAAAACGCATTACAACATCAACACAAGAAGGTTCTATGTTATCGGGATGAGCATGGGCGGCTACGGTACTTTGGATTATGCGGCCACTTATCCCAACGAGGTGGCTGCAGCTATGGCCATGTGTGGTGGAGCTACTGTGAAAACGCTTTGTGGATTGAACGAGGTTCCCTTATGGATTGTTCATGGCACTGCCGATGCTGCTGTTTCTGTTAACTGCTCACAACGCGTTGTGGATGAAATGTGCGCCTGTGGTGATACGAGTA
>Ga0247610_10004303_pt1 | contig 15275 bp, 20 predicted proteins | sample 174DNAGHGhighgp2_FD_193483 | JGI IMG/M metagenome (GOLD analysis project Ga0247610, IMG submission 193483) | Sheep rumen microbial communities from Palmerston North, Manawatu-Wanganui, New Zealand - 1742 DNA GHGhigh gp2 | ecosystem: Host-associated > Mammals > Digestive system > Stomach > Rumen... | reverse complement strand
GATGAAATATTACGTGTATATGAAAAGAAAATATATGTAAAAAATGGTGACTCTTATTATACATTTGATGAAAATGAACACTTATTATATAAAACACCAGTATTTATTGAATTAGAAAATGAAAGTTTTACCTATGATGGCGATAAAGTTGAAATGGTTCGTGTATATCCAAGTGCAAGGATAGAGCAGCATAGATTAAAAACTGGTGGACCACTTTATAATGCTATGTTTAAAGATGGTAAATTTATGTTCCCTAAATCTTTTGCCATATATGATGAGCTAGAAAATGCAATTCAAGAAAAGTTCAAAGAAATTGTAAAAAAATATCTTTAAAGGGGTTTACAAGACATAAATAATTTACTATATTTAACAACGTAAAAAACAAAAACAATAAAAAAATTTTTATATATAATATTAAAAGGATAAAAGCAATGAACTTACAGTCTTATACATCATCATGCATTTCAATTTGTGGACAGCAGTCCTCAATTTATTGCATGTATTCTATTAAGACTGGTGGGTGACACCTAATAAATTCGTATAGAATTTTATAAAGTGTCACAAAAAAGTGACGCTTTTATTTTTATTATATAAGGAGGTTTCGATTATGAATTATGATCCAACTGATCCAATTATATTTGGATTTTAAGATTTCATTAGATTATCTAGTCCCTTGAGACGAATGTTGTATAGGATTGGCTAGATAAACACTAGGTGAAAGTCCTAGAAAAAATTAAAGTCGTAATATTGTGATAATCGATGGAATCTCAATATCGTAGATTATGTAAATCAATACGGCTGTGTGAGATACTTAGGAACCATTAGGGCACTCACCATAATAAAAGCCTTAGTTCGGGATATTGAGTAATTTTGGCAGTTTCGGATAGCGGCAATTCCTGGAGGCTGTAACCCTCCCGCCCTAACGGGCTTCCGTAGGTTCGAGTCCTACAGCTGTCACTAACATTTTGGCAGTTTGGCAGAGTGGCGAATGCGCGTGACTGTAGATCACGTCTCTAACGAGTTAACATCAGGGGTTCGACTCCCTTAGCTGTCATTAACATTTGGGTTGGCTACGGCGATGGTGGTGTCGTGACGGACTGTAAATCCGTTCCCTTAGGGTAAACAATGTAGGTTCGAATCCTACCCAACCCACTAATTATATGCGCTCTTGGATCGAGCCTGGTCGAAGATCGCGGTCTGCAAAACCGTTGGGAGAAATCCCCGCGTTGGTTCAAATCCAACAGAGCGCTCTAAATAGCATAAGAAGTTCCTATACGCCCAGTGGGCATCCGACTTGAAATCAGACCAATTACTTCTCGCTATTGCGCTTTTAGACTTAGTACGCGTCAAAAAGTCACCTATCCCGGTGTAACTCAGTTTGGTTAGAGTAGCTCCTTCATACGGAGAAAGTCGGTGGTTCGAGTCCACCTTCCGGGACTAAAAATTATCGGTATCTATCTCCTCGCTCTGATAAGGCGTCGAAAGAGTAACAGGTTGCATGTAGGTTCGATTCCTATGATACCGACTATCCAGCGGCAATAGACGATTGGTTTCAGTCAGCCACTCTGATACAGTGGTATGTGTTGGTTCGACTCCAACCTGCTGGACTATCGAGGATTCGCTCAGTTGGTAGAGCATCCGCCTAGAAAGCGGACGTGGGAAACTGCATGGGAGTTCGAACCTCTCATCCTCGGCTAAAGAATATGTGGTAACTATAATAGACGAACGAGTCCACAGCTTGCTGCAGCAGGTCTAATAAGGTCTAAGATTTATAAGTTTGGGAGTAGGTAAACTTATACAGCATGGTTCACTGTTAACTATGAACCTTTTTATGGCGGTGTGGCCGAGTGGATTATGGCGTCGGTCTTGAAAACCGAAGAGGGTTAATAGCCCTCCGTGGGTTCGAATCCTACCACCGCCTCTACTTTTTTTGCCGGTTGGTGTAATGGTAGCACAGGGGTCTCTGAAGCCCTTAGTATTCGTTCGATCCGAGTACCGGCAACTATGCTATATGAGTAGTTTAAAATGGCAACTCACTGTTTTAGATGAAAGAGATATAGCTCGTAAAGGACAATGCGTTATCAACCCCGCTGGCACGGCAGTCAGGTGGAGACCAGTGCATTTTTAAAATTTTCAAAATAAAATATCATTCTTATAAAGGAATGATATTTTTTTTATATTTGTATTATTATGAATAAAGAATTAGATAAAGAAATTGATCAGATTATTGAAACCATGGAAGATGATGATTCTGGTTTCGTTTTTAATAAACATATCGCAACATATATTTTTGGAATAGCTATGGGAATTCTTATTTCTCTGGTTGTTATTGCTGGTATCGGCGAATCACAGCTTGAACATAAGAATTTTAATGATACTATTACCACTAATGAAATTATTCAATATAATGAAAATTAAAGGAGTTGTATTATGAAAAAGATTATATTTGCGTGTTTAATGCTTTCCACTTTTGTTTTTGCTAAGGATTTAACTGTTGATGTCTGTCGTGGCGATAATTGCTATACTTATAATATCTCTGATGTAAAGAATTATACGTATATTCATGACATGACTGGCAGAAAGTATCTTAGAGTTTTTAGATATAATAGAATTCTTGACATTTTTGTAGACGGTATGACCGTAAAGATAGGTAAATAATGTATTATAATAGTATAGAAGATGGATGCTGGTCGATTAAGCATATTATTAAAGACAATTTATTTGAAAATCAAGATAATATGGAAGAACGACCGATTGTTACGCTATCGAATAAAGAAGCACATGATATTCTTGAAGCTATCGATGGAATAGAAAATGATTATGAAGATATATCTTCTGATTATGATTCTAAGGAAGAAGAAGTCGACGAATTAAATAACAGGGTATCTGATTTAGAATTTTATAAGGATATTCCGGATGAACTTGCAACATTATTGAAGCAACCGAATATCGATGTAGGAACAGTTATTGAATTAAAAGAAGCGATAACTAAGATTCTAAAAGAAAGAGGCTATAATATTTAATCTTTGGTAAAGGGTTTACAAAAACCCTTTATTTTTTTATATTTTAAATATGAAACCTATTTTTATCAGTGGAAGTTCTTCAATTCATGAATTAAATCAAGAAATGATTGATGGACTTGAAAATGTAATTAAACATAAAATTCCTGTTTTGATTGGGGATTGTTATGGTATTGATTCTCTCGTTCAAAGATATTTTCATGAACGTAACTACAATGATGTAACTGTCTATTATGTAGGTAGTTTCCCTCGTTGTCATTTCCTTGAATTTAAAAAGTGTGACTGTAATGATAAGGTTACTAATGAAACAGGCCGTGCATTCTATGAAATCAAGGATATTAAAATGACTGAAGATTGTGCTGGTGCACTTATGTTCTGGGACGGTGAAAGTGTAGGAACCAAGAACAACATGGACCGCTGTGAAAAGCTTAACAAAAAATATAAGATTATTAGGAAATAATTATGAATATCAAAGACCAAAATATCATTGTATTCAGTGATACTCTCAATCAGATTAAAAAGGATAAGATTTTAAGCGAGTCTATTCAGAAGTCAGTAATGGATTCAAAGGTTTATATTGAAAGATATAACAGATTAAAGAAACCTGAAAATGCACAGAATATCGGTCCTGCAAATGTAAAAGTAACAAAGAACAGTTCTTTCAATGCCGCTAGAAGTTATAGTGGTAATATCGCTGTTCTTAATTTTGCATCTGCTACTAATCCTGGTGGTGGTGTAACTAAGGGGTCTAATGCACAGGAAGAATGTCTTTGTAGATGTTCTACACTTTATCCTATTCTTAGTGACAGCCGATTTGCACTTCAGTTTTATGTAGATCATAAGCAAAATGGTAATGCTCTTCATAATGATGACATTATCTATTCACCTAATGTCTATATTATTAAATCTGATAGTTACACAAATCTTTATAGACCGTTTAAGGTTAATATTATTACTTGTGCTGCACCTAACCTTCGTGAAACTCCAGCTAATGCCTATAATCATGAAGTTGGTGAAAAACCGAATATTACTGATAAGCAACTATTGAAGCTGCATGAAAAGAGAGCTCGTGCTATTTTCAATGCTGCTGCAGAAAACGGTAATGAAACAATTATTCTCGGTGCATTCGGTTGTGGTGCATTTAGAAATAATCCTGAAATTGTCGCACAGGCATATAAGAATGTTCTTCCTGAATATGTAAATTATTTTAAGAACATTGAATTTGCTGTTTTCTGTGGTAGGGATTCTACTAACTACGAAGTATTCAAGAGAATTTTAGGATAACATGAGTCACGAAATAAATCTTTTTGTTCATAGTGCAATTCTTAATACTAAAAAAAATGCACCTGAATATTATAAGAAATGTCTTGAACAACGTTTGTCTACTGGTCAAGGTAGTACGACTGAATTCGATAATATCGATAAGCTTGAACAAAGTCTTCTTAATGCAAATTGGGAAAAATATGAACATCCTAATATTGCAGAAGGCTGTTCTGCTTATATAACTACATCTTTTGGCGGATTTGTAGGAATGATTCCTATAAATAAATTATCTGACCAATTAATCTGTAGCTTAATAGATTTTAAAGGCACAGGAAAATTATCACTTACTTGCTTTACTGACAGTGATAAATATCCAGTAGATTATAATGTTTTAATTGTCGGTGATGATGGATATGGACCTTGTATGTTTACTTTCCATCCTGGCGAACCGTTAAAACCATCTACTTTATCCTCTGACGGAAATAATGAATTTGGTTTAAAAGAAGGCGATACGATAACTGTCGCCCAAGCTAAACAATACGGTTTTAAGTATGTAAAACTTCAAACCGCAAAACCCTCCAAGTAGGGGTTTACAAAAGTAAATCTATTTACTATATTTGATTACACAAAAAATTTAAAAGGAAATCGCAAAGAGGGTTCCTATGAAATGGTTCTAGGAAATAGAAGCTACCCTCCGCAATAAAGGAAAACAAAAAATGTCTACATTATCAAACATGACTAACATCAAGATTATCACTATGTTCAACGTTGCACCGTTTGCAACCGATGAAAATCGTCTTACATTTGATGAAGTTAATGCCGAATCTTCCAAGTATGGTTATTTGATTCACCCTGACTGCTGCTCTAAGCTCACTCTCCAGTGGGTTAAGGAAGTTGCACGTACGAATTACAATAAGACCTTCTACAAAAAGTGGGAAGACATTACTTCTAAGACTCGTTTTGAACTCTTGATCGATCAGTTGCGTCATTATGCCTCTACCTATGGTACTGACTTCTCTGCTGGTAATGGTTATGTTCCGAATGACGGTCCAGATGTTGAAATCCCGTATGAAAACTTCAAGGTTATCATGCCAGCAACTAACCGTGAAATCTATGACCGTGCTGTAGGCATGTTCAATAGCGGTATCGCTCTTGAAGGTGATACTGTTGAAACTTTGTCTAATTTTGTTCTTTATCACGTAAAGAACTCTGGTTTTGAACTTGATGTTGACAAGGTTAAGAACAAGGAAGTTCAGGTTAAGTTCTGTGATGAACTCGGTATTACTCCGAAGGATCCGTTTGCACTGTTGCGTTATATCGTTTATAAGGCAACTGGTAAGTTTATGCTTATCAAGGACCGTGCAACTATCAATGCTTTGAAGGAAAACCAGGATAAGTATTGTATTTCGTTCCTTACTCAGGAACAGAAGATTGCATTGTCTTCTATCTTCTACAGATTTAAGCCGTTGTTCCTTGCAATGAAGTCTCAGGTTGGTTCTTCTAAGTCCATGATGACTGAAGCTTTCAAGAAGGCTGCAGCTAAGATTGGTGTGAAGAAGATTATGCCGACTTCTAATGCATCTATCATCAATGAAATCCGTAGACTTGCAAAGACTCATCATAAGCCGTTTAAGTCTGGTCTTTGGGAAACTGTTCTTTGCGAAAAGAAGGATCTCGAACAGGTAAAGGCTCATCTTGGTGATATTACCAACTTCAAGAAGATTACTCTTATGCAGGGCATCATGGCTAAGCTCCAGAAGTGCAATGGTAAGATGTATGTTATCCGTAATGGTAAGATGTGGGTTGATGCCGACTACAAGCCGAAGAGCGATAACACTTCTTATTTGATGTCTCTTTACAACATTCTTGAACAGTCTATCGTTGATTCTATCAAGGATAAGGCAGGTTATGTTGTAATGCCGAAGAATGTTCATTTCACTGTTCCGACTTCTGAAAAGAACTTTATTGGTAATTATCCATTTGGTACTAATGTTGACCTTGGCGACAAGAATAACGTTATTGGTATCTATTGGAGAAATGAATGGGGAACTCGCGACTTCGACCTTCACATGATGGATATGCATGGTAACAACTACGGTTGGTGCTCTAGCTATACCAATGGTAAAAACTCTATCATCTATTCTGGCGATATGACTAATGCTGAACCGGAAGCAACTGAGTTGTTCTATTTCTCTAAAGAAATTGGCTCTGGTAAGGTTTCTGTTAACCAGTTCTCTGGTCAACCGAAGTCTCAGTTCAAGCTCTTTGTAGCAACTGAAGATATGAGATCTAAGCTTGGTCGTGATGGATATGGTCGTCGTACTGGTGGTCATGTTGTCATGTGTGACCCGAACAATGTTAAGGCAGAGTTCATCATCCCAGTTGAAAACGAAAGCTGTAAGGAATGTGCATTGATTTCCGATAATAAGATTTATCTTATGGACCTTACTTCTGGAAGTGGTCGTGTTCCTAACTACAAGTATAATGATGTCTATCTCGAACAGCTTGAAATCAAGTGTCGTTCATTCATCAACTTAGAAGATATTCTCCTTAAGGCTGGATTTACTTTGGTAGATCAGTTGCCGGAAGCTAAGGAAGGCGAAGCAGCTCCGACTGCTGTGCTTGACTTGACTAATCCTGCAAAGGACTCTCTCATTAAGCTCTTCAGCGATGAAAAGTAAATAAATCCTTAGTTGTTGTTTGTTGAAGGCGGCATTCGAAAGAATGTCGTCTTTTTTAATATATTCAAAATAAATTTCTTAAAATTTTTAACTATCTATGTTTTTCTATATTTGCTTATTATGAAAAAGTTAATTATATTACGTGGCGTTCCAGGTTCAGGAAAGTCAACTTATGCAAAGAATTTAATAAAGTATTTAACTGACGTAGGATTCACCGCCGTTTCCTATGAAGCTGATACATATTTCTATGATAAGGATGGCAACTATAACTGGAACCCAGATTTATTGAATAATGCTCACATGTGGTGTCAACATCGCGTTTCTGAGGCACTTATGACTCACGATTTTGTAATAGTAGCAAATACCAATATCGATAGAAAAAGTGTCAAGAAGTATATCAAAATTGCGAAAGAATGCAATGCAGAATATGTTGTGTTGCGATTAGGAACTCGTTTCCAAAATATTCATGAAGTACCAGCTGATGTAGTTGAAAATATGGCTACAAAGATGGTCGATATTGAAGGTGAGAAAATAGTTTAAACTTTTGCGACTTTTGACGTTTTAATTTCTATATATACTTTATACAATTAACAAGACGCATGGCATTTGACCATGCGATATTTTATTTTTTATGGTGAGGTGAAAATGAAGGTATATAACGCTTACAAATATTACTATGAATTCGGGCATGGTGGTGATGCTGAAAGACATCATATTGGAACTTATGCAACTAAGAAAGCCATGCTTAAAGAAGTCATGAAAAAGGTCGAAGATCGTGCTTATGAAGTTGCTAATTTCACAGTTGATGAAGATACAACTGAGGAAGAAATAAAAAAACTTACAGAAAAAGTTAAAAAGTTTATTGAAGATGGTAAGAAAGATTTAAACTGGGATTTCAATGAATTATATTATGAAGATGAAAATTTAGAAGGAACAGTCGGAATTGAAGTCATTGTAAAGGATATTAAGTAAGGAGGATAACATGATTAGACCAGTAGTTCAAGTAGTTCGTTTTTATATTATTAACAAGGGCATTACTTCAAGAAGCATTGAAAGCCTCATGGATAATCCCAGTTATAACCCGCTTCTCAAGCATTGTGTCAATACAATTAAGCGATATCCAGATTGGGCGATAGCTACATGTAAAGAACATATGAAGGAAGTTGACCAGAAGAGATTCAAGTTCAACTCAGGTGCTTGGGCCATGGATATCAGGGAAGAAGATATCCCGAAAGGCACAGTAATTGATTGGCTCACTCTTCACCAGGCATTTTCTGATATTATTACCTGGATTAATAAGAATCGTGCAGTATTTACGCAGCAAATTGCTAGAGAAGAAGCTAAAAGACAGTAACCCTTATGAATGCCCAGTTCGCTGGGCATTTTTCTTATAAATAATATAAAAACGTAAGATAAGGGAATTTAAATATATGAAAAACGATTTTAAAGACTATTTAAATGAGCAGAAGCTTGACCACAAGTATTCTAGCACTATTAAATCTCCGTCTATGCTTCAAGAAAGATGGTTCTCTACTAGCGATAAAGAAATAAATGGCTATGCAGTTAATCTTGACTTTACTGCAGAAGGTGTTATTGAAGGTATTGCTGATTTAATTGATGCTAAAGTAAATCCAACTGATACTCCAGAAGCAGCAAAAGAAGAAAAGGATAAATTTACAGAGTCCTTTAAAGAGTCTATCTATGATATTATTAAGGTATTAGCTGATAAGGCAAATAAAATTGTAAGAAAAGGTCTTGTTGCTAAGTTTGATAGTAAGAGTGACAGTGCTTTAGCTGGTGTCGAAACTATTGATGACCATACTCTTTCTTACATTTTCTATCCAGCTTCTAAGAAAAATCCAGATGGTTATGCTAAGCAGTTTAAGGATATTGTTGGTCAAGAAAGAAAATCAGCATTCTTAAAAGGTGATTTAAAGATAGTCGACCGTACATTCCAAGAAGAAGGTATGGATAAGAAATCTATCTTCATTAATCCTGATAAGAGCAAAATTTTAGAAGACCGTTTCGTTACTAAGGTTTATTCTTTAACTTATAAGAAAGTCAAAGCTAAGCTTGATGATGCAAAGACTAGTTATGAAAGAGGTAATTTAATTAGTGTTTATACTACACCTTATAAGATTGACGAAGATATTATTGTAAGTATCGCTAAGCAAGCTGCTCGTGAAGATAAGGGTCTTGAAGAATTCTATACAGCTCTTGTAACAAAAATTTCTGAAGACTTAAATGACTTCTTAACACAAAAACTTGAGCCAGAACAGTTTGAAGATTATCTTGGTTTCGTTCCAACTAAAACATACGGTTTCAACTTATACTTCAAAGACAAGGACGTTGCTATTGACGCCGCTAACATCTTGAATGAAGGTGATGATGGCGAAAGTAAGGTTAAGGAAATGAAGCGTTATGAAAAGAAGATTGCAAAGTATAGACAATCTATCGACCCATCGAAGGACGTTAACTGGTTCCGTGGCTTACAATTCTCTGTTAAAACTGTTGCTAAACTTGTAAAAGATATTCTTCCTAATATCGAAGACCAAGTTACTGTATATCAATATACTGTTGAATATTCTAAGGAATACTTACAGAAAGTTATTAAGGATAATGCTGGTTCTAGTGAAGTTAATTATAAGACAGGAGAAGGTCAGCTTGAATCCTTTATTGAATCTTATATTAAAGACTTGATTAAGAGACTTAAAGAAAAGTATGAAAAGCAACTTATTGGAATTACTTCTGAAGGTAAGAAACTTAAATTCATATTTACAACCAATACAACTGAATTAGGTATTAAGAGCACATTAGCTGCATTAATCCGTTGCGAAGAAAAAAATATCATTCCTTTGAAGACTGCATTAACAAAGACTGAAATTGGTGAATTCCATAAGAATCTCGAATCTATGTCTAACTTCAAGTCTATTACTGATGCTGCTAATATTGACATTCAAGATACTAAGAAGAAATTTGTTGGTGCATATTCTATCGTAGTAAGTAAAGACCGTATTGGTGAACTTACTCCTAATACAATCTTGGGTTCGAATAAGACTGGTTCTGCTTGGATTCTCAAGTTGGCTGAATCTGCAATATCATTCAAACAGAACTTATGCAATAAGTTGATGGAAGCAATCAATCTTGTAAATGAAGCTGAAGCTGGTGATAAAGAATTGTCTACTGCTGCATTAGTTGGATTACTCAAAAACTTTGCAGACCCAGATAAGAAACTTAATGAAACAAGAGAAGGTCAAGCTTGGGTTAACAAATATACTCTTGCAATAATCAATTATGTTATTTCTGCTATCAAATCTAGCGCTAGCAATGTCAATGATTATATTGAAATCGTTGAAAATTCAGCTAAGGATGGTAGATTAGTATTTAAGTATGCTGAACCGATTGAAGAATCTGTTAAGAAAGCTGTATCACAGTTTGCAAGCAAGACTACTAATATGGGTAAGATTGTTGATATCCAACACAAGAACCTTAAAGAAGCTTAATTTTAAATAATAACTATAATAAGACTGACTCTTGAAGTCAGTCTTTCTTTATAAATAAGATATATGTCAGGAATAACAACACAAATTAATGATTTTAGTAATAACAAGTTTATAGTTCGTTTCTCTAATCTTGTTAATATGACTAATTACGATTTAGATACTCATATTCTTGATAACTATGTAAGAAATGTGAGTGTTCCAGATTTATCTATTCCAATGTTAACCAGTCTTTATCAGCATGAAAGACAATTACATCCGAATCCGATTGGTGCAAGAGATTTACAAACAATCAATATCGAATTCCAATTAGATGAAAACATGCAGAACTATTACTTGTTCTATTGTTGGATTTATTGGATGCGTTTTGGTGAAAGCTGTGGTAAAACTAATTTAAAAGGTGAAGAACTTTTAAGAATGGACTGTATTGATGCAATCGAAATAGTTTCATTAAACAACAACAATAAAATTATTTCTAAGATGAAATTCAAGCATGCTATTATTAATAACTTGGCACAGTTGTCATTACAATATGGCACATCTGATGTCGTTAGCTATGTAGTAACATTCGACTATGAAAACATCGAATTGCAACTTGAAAATACAGAGGACGTTACTGGAAAAATCTCAGTTAATTAATAAATGTTTTTTGATCAAATAAAAATAAACGTAGATTATAATGATCTCATCAAAACCAATGAGGTTGTTAATGGCTATTTTTATCTAATCCAGTATGAGCCAATATTGCGGCAAACTCAGAAGGTTGGCTTTGACAGATTACCAGTTATATATTGTGTAGAACCAGATGATAGAAATATCAATAATTTTTGGGCAATAAATTTTCATTATTTTATTCCCAAAGTCCAAGAATATATTATTGACCGTATGATAAAATTTTATCAGATAACAGAAGGTGAAAGTAAAAGAGTCATAATTCCGCCTGAAGAATTAAAAAGCATATATACTAATATTCAATTAGGTTATAAATGTTATAATCGTACAGGCGTAAGACAATCTTATCAAATAAAAAATAGCGCAATATTAAAATATTTACAAGTATCTCCAGAATTTTTCATTAAGACTCAACAAACAGTTGAAAACGAACTAAATTTATCAAATGGAAATAAAGGATTCTAATGGACTATAACAAGATTTATGATAAAATTATGTATCGTGCACAGACACGTGATAACAACGCTTTACTTGAAGTCGAGCGCCATCATGTCATACCTCGTTCAGAAGGAGGCTCATCTAAAAAGACAAATCTAGTAGAGCTAACTTTGAAAGAACATTTCTTAGCCCACATGTTATTGATTAGAATGGGTAAATGCACAAAATATTGTTATAGACATTTAAAATCTAGCCGTGAATATATAATTGAAAAGCGTAAAGAAAGAAAGAAAAAAGGCTTATATTACGAAGAAGATTAGAAAAATACAAACAAAAATTCACAAAGTATTGCTTTTGCAATACTTTTCTATATTTACGGAAAAAAGGTAAAAATATGAAAGTATTAATATTTGACATATCTAATCTCATGATGAGATGTCTTTATGCTCAAATGCCTAGTCCTACTGAAAAGAAATTTAGTATTTTCAAACAGACTTTCCTTACATCTTTCATGAAAACAATTAAAGATAATAATCCAGAAAAAGTTATTGCTGTATTGGATTCTGAAAGTTGGAGAAAAGAAATATATTCAGACTATAAGGCTAATCGTGCTGCAAAGCGTGAACAGTCTCCAGTTGATTTTGATGTATTTTTCCCTGTTGCTACTAAGTTTTTTGATGACTTGGCTTCAGCATTTAAGAACATTCAATTCATCAAATTACCACGTTGTGAAGCCGATGACATTATAGCTGTTATAACGAAGAACAAACCTGAATGGGATATTATAAATGTATCTTCTGATAAAGATTTCCATCAGTTGTTTCAATATCCAAATTATAAACAGTATAATGGCTTAGATCATACATTTATTGAATGTCTTAATCCTAAAGAAGAATTGCTTATTAAGATTATTCGTGGTGATAGTGGTGATAATGTTCCTAGTATCAAAAAAGGTTTAAGGACAAAAAAGATTCTTGCTGCAATTAACGAGAATCTTGACCAATGGCTTATCGATGAAAACTTAAAAGAAAAGTTTGATTTGAATATGCAACTTATTTCATTTAGCTGTATTCCTAAGGAATTAGAAATCGCTATTATGGAACAGGTTAATAATTTTGTTCCTGGTAAATATGACGGTCGTAGATATTTTAATATCGTTCAGATTGAAGGTTTACCTGAACTTATGCCATTAGTTTCTGAACATTCAGAATTAATCAAACACTTAAAATAAGGAATCTATGACAGACGGACAAAGAACAGAACGTAAACAGAAAGATTTAACCAATGGATTTATTGCACAGCATGTTATTTACGGTCGATTGAAAAATCATTATAATAATATTCCTCGATATCTCATTGAAGAAGCTCCTGCTCATTCAAAGACCGATATGGAAGATAAAATTGATATTTCAATCATAGATACTAAGTCAAATCAAACACTAAACATAGATGTAAAAAGTTCTTTACACAAAGATAAAATTTCATATACTCATATCAATAGTCTTGGTCAAAAAAGTAAAATTTATGCAGGTGATTTTTCAATCGATTTAATTTTTACTTTGGATGATTATTCAGTCGGATATGTTGTCAAGGCTAAAGATTTTTATGACTTGTTAATGAAAAAACTTGAAAACGGTGAAGAACAAATAAGTATTCGTAATCCCGAAAAAAGTAGATTTATCTGGGTTACTCTAAGTGAAATTAAAGACCTTGCAATTAATGTAATATAAGGATTTAAAATGAGTAATATAAATTATGGAATTATAGTTGCAGTTTCTGATAATAATGTTATTGGTAAAAATGGAACAATGCCATGGCATTTAAAATCTGACTTACAAAGATTTAAAACATTAACCACAAATCATTGTGTAATCATGGGTAGAAAGTGCTATGAAAGTATCGGTAAGCCGTTACCAAATAGAACTAATATTGTAATTTCATCAAATATGGATCTTGAAATTCCTGGTTGTGTAGTTAAGCCATCTTTACAGTATGCTGCAGACTATGCTAATTCAAGAAATGATAATACTCCATTTATTATTGGTGGTGGAACTATTTATCGTCAATCAATAAATCTTGTAAATTATATCTATTTAACAAAAGTTCATACAACTATCGAAGATGGTGATACTTTCTTCCCTGAGTTTAATATGGACCAATGGCAAATTCTTTCTACCGAGGAACTCAAAGCTGATAAAGACAATGACTTCGATACTACATATATGGTATTAAAAAGAAAAAGATAAATTATAAATAATACATGATACTTAATTTCGAAGAACTTGATAGAAAAGTAGAAAAGATTCTGAATATTCTTGCTATAAAAGGATTTTCTTATGAAATCTTTTCTAATCAAAGAATTAATATAATAGATAACAGGGTTACATGTGCTGAAAAACGCAATGTTGGTGTTATTGTCGTAAAGAAATCTGGTCAGGTTACATTCCGTATATATGGATATCGTAAACGTGTAACTTTTAAGGCTATGTTCGGTAAGAATGAAGTAACATTTAAGCCGAATGCGTCTTTAACAGACGTTGGGTCTGTTGTTCGTGCCATGATTAAAAAATACGAAGACATAAATAAAAAATTATAAATAATATAAATTAAAAGTTACAGGAGAAATACCATGGATTTTAAAGATTACTATCACAAGAAACTTGATGAAGAAGCAATGGCTCAGCAACAGTCTCTCGCAGGTCAGAGCTTGGAATCACAGACTTCTAACGGTTCTGTTGAATCTCTCGTTTCCAAGTATATTGGTAGCGGAGAAATTAAGGACGGTTTAAAGCAACTTGGTCTCGACATTGGTGAAGCAATTACTAATTATGCTCTCAATACCTATGTTACTGACGATATGTTTGATTCTGTTGATGCTAAGAGCAAGTATGTCAATATCATTACTCAGAAGATTCAGCAACAGGCTACTTCTACCTTGGCTGAATTGCTCAGACACATGGCTATTGATATCCAGAATAGCAAGAACACATTGACTATCTAATCGTTTCTTAAAATTCATTTTAATAAAATCCGATATGTATATATCGGGTTTTTTATTATAAATAATATAAAAATAAGGAGAATTTAAAATGAATGATGTAGTATTAGAAGCAGAACAGCTCGAAAAAGCATTGCGTATTATTGAAGCTCACGGTTATACACCGATTAGCAAGAAAGCAAAGATTGATGAAGCAATTAAGACAGCAAGAGAAGCTGGTTATAAGGTAAGCAGAATCAATGAAAGATTTGGTAACGAGGAAGGAACTACATTCACAAAGATTTGTGAAAAGTATGTCTCTGGAGGCTATTTCTTCCAGCTTGTAAAGGAAAGAAACCTTGCTGAAGCAATCAGTCAGTATCTTGAAGACGTTAAGCCGTATATCGGTCACGGTATCAGCCAGAAGTATTATAATTCTATGGCTTCACGTATCGTAAAGTGCAAATCTAAGGAAAGTGCATTGTTTATTATCAGTAATGCAATGCTCGCTGGTCAGGGTATGGCTCTTAAATAAGCTTAATAGATTTTTATAAAAAATCCGGAATTTTCATTCCGGGTTTTATTTTTTATAGTACTAAATAATTATAAATAATATAAAATAATTTTAAAGGATAACATAATGAATTTAGAATATGCTGCTTATTTATTAAATGAAGATTATTCTGCTCCTAAGCTATTGCTTGAAGACGCAGACTCTAAGGGT
>Ga0247610_10004302_pt1 | contig 15277 bp, 11 predicted proteins | sample 174DNAGHGhighgp2_FD_193483 | JGI IMG/M metagenome (GOLD analysis project Ga0247610, IMG submission 193483) | Sheep rumen microbial communities from Palmerston North, Manawatu-Wanganui, New Zealand - 1742 DNA GHGhigh gp2 | ecosystem: Host-associated > Mammals > Digestive system > Stomach > Rumen... | reverse complement strand
CCATGACAAATGGGATAATCATGGCCTTGAGCTGCACGGCATCATTCATTCCCATCCGGGAGGATGCAGTCGTCCTTCAGGTCCTGACATGCAGTACTTCCACAACATGCATACATACATGGAACGCCCCTTCCTGATTACTCCCATCATCTTCACGGAGCCAGACGGCGGATTCAAGATGTTCTGTTACCTCGTTGGTCCTGACACGCCTGCGATAGAGGTAGAATACTGCATTATGAACGAAAAGGAGCATGAGAAGGCCATCGCTGAATTATGCACAGTCAAGCAAGAAGAGGAGCCTGAGGTGCCACAGCAGGAAGAAGCAGTGGAAAAAGCTACCACCTCTGCGGAAATAGCTAAAGATACAACGATGGAGAATAGAACTGAAGATACCATCTGTGTTGAACAACAGAATAAGAATAATGATGAAGTGAAAACAGACATGCTTAAAAACAGCAAAGCTTTAATCGTAAGTTATGACGGAGAGGTATGGCCCATTGCCAGCAAGCTGGCACATTATGGAGTCAGTAACATCGTTGCCTTTGATCCGTCCGTTACACAAGGCGGCACATTAGCTCTTGGAGCGTCAACAGTTTTGGCTCTCGGAGAGCACATCAAAGGAATCAACCCTTCTATAAAGTATACTCCATACGGTGAAATTCGCTATATTACGCAAGACGAAGAAAAGGATATTTTCTCATCTGCAAGTATCGCTATTTTTGTGACGAATTCCATCTTCATTGCGGCATATGGAGCAAAGATTTCCAAAGAATTTCACATTCCTACCATTTGGGCTTACTCAAACAAGTTGACAGACATGGAGATGGTCTTTTGCCTTCCTGATGATGAAAAGGCAATTTGCTGTTGGTATCGGAATTACTTTGAACCAGGAGATGGCGAACCCACAAAGCTTTCTTTGAATTCTCTGACTGCAGAGTTGGCAGTAGCCATCATGCAAAAAGAGATTTCAGGAAGTAATTACCAGAACTGGCTTGATGGCAAGTTCGACAAAAGATACTTGCGGACGCAGGTTCTTGAACTGGGTCACTGTATATCCCCCATTCACGCCGAGGAGACCACAAAAGATGTCAATGGTATTGATGACAAAGGCGAGACTGATACCATGGACGTTGAAGAGCCAAGAGAGAACAAGATGGTCTTAACACCTGGAACATTAAAGGCAGATGTTTGTGTGGACAGAGGTATCGACTATAGCCGTGAAGCAGATGCAGTGGACATTGACAAACTGAAGAATTCCAGGATTGTAATCGTCGGTACGGGAGGCATGTATGAAGGAGCCAGTATGTTTGCTCGCTGTGGTGTCGGAGAGATAAAAGCCATCGATCCTGACACTGTTGATAACACAAACCTTTGCCGTCAAGGGTATCTCCCCCGACAGGTCGGCGTGAAAAAGGTGGATGCCCTTGGAGAGCACCTGCGTGAGATCAACCCTGATGTCAAGTTCAAAGGGTATCCCGTCAAACTTCAGGATCTCACGCAAGAGCAAGAGGAGGAAATCTTCTCCTCGGCAAGCGTCGCCATCTTCACAACCGACTCGTTTGATGCACAAGCATATGGTAACATAATTGCTCTCCGATACAACATCCCCGCCATTTGGGGCGGCTTCTATGAGAAGTCGTTGGCTTCGGAAATCGTGTTCTATATCCCAGGTGTAACTCCTGCCTGTTTCCGCTGCGCAGTATCGCCACGTTACAAGTTCCAGAAGGAGTACAAAGCCAACAACAATGGTAAAGAACTAAGCATAAGTTCGGCTTGCAACACAATCTTCCATTCAGCCCTGCTCGACGCCCAGATTGGAATGCTGGCGATGGCCATTATCCACAACAAGGTCGAGGGAAAGACCTTCTCCGGCTGGTTCGGAGATTATTTTGACAGGACTCTGATACAGATGAATGTGAATCCTCTCTACCAATCAAAATTGTTTGACCGTGTTTTTGCAGGATCAGGTGACTCTGCCTTCCTCTTCGAATCCGTTTGGCAGCACATCGAACCGGAAAGACCGCCAAAATATGCTCTGTGCCCTGATTGCCATGGAGGTGCCAACCAAGAATCAGCGAACACAAAAAACGAATAAACATCTGGAGGTAAAAAATGATTTAGCATCGTAGGAATCATCCTACATGTAGTATTAACTTTCAATAATATTACTAAAATGAAAACAAATGTTTGTCTAGCTCACGACTTTAATCTGAGCATCGTAAACAAGAGTGATTCATCATGCCATGTTGCCGAGAGTCTTTTGCCTGGCATACTCCAGGCAGGTGAAGACATAGAGCCCGGAACTTTGCATAAGGGTGAGGAAGATTGCTAGCTTTTAGCTTCTCATCCAGAGTAACCGTCTTCCGCCTCATTGACGTGGTAATGTACACACCATGAGATTAATTTCAAGGGACTCTATTCTATCGCGGATGTCGTGAAAATGAGTCCCTTTTCCCTTTTTTATTTCTTCTATTTTGCACATATGTGTATCATCATGTAATTTTTGAATAAATATAATCTCTTTATATATGAGATGCGACCAGAAACAATAAAAACAATTTGTCAGATTGCAATGCACCATATTACGATAAACAAAAAAGAAAGAAAAAATGATTAAGAGAAATGAACGTCGAGCTCAAGACGTAAATCTGAGCACAGATTCATCACATAATGAAGAGTATCTAGAGCCAGGAATCTTACATGCTTTAGATTATGAACCTGGTACACTTGTTTCATTGGACGGAAGCGGAGATGATGCTTCTAAAATAGTCGGAGGACTCATATATATGATCATTGCCGCCTGTGTCTTCTACTTTTATGCAATGGATGAGTTTAATATCATTGGTGCCATATTTTATTCACTCTATTGGATAATCACAGTCCCTGTGCATCTCATTTTTTTCTAAGCATTGCGTGTGTATTTATATTAATATCATCAAAACTGATAGTTATGGAATGTGGCAATTTAAAAATACTATTAGAGAACCTGTTCTCTGCAAAAAATGAGTATGTCATCCTGAAGAAAAAAGATGCCCTTCGTCTCAAGGAAGCGATAGAGGAATTGATGGGCACATATAGTTATCCTCGCATTCGAAGGAAACTACACAACCGCGACGATGTCATGGAGTTGTTATCTGCATTCAGCTCAAACAAGACTTTAGGTTGGCTTGACAAGGCTGATGAAACAGGAATCAATTATCCATACTTAAGTTTTGAACTTAATGAACGTGGCATAAGTGTATCACAGGCAGCATTGGCCAGCCCATCCACGATAGGTGGCATCGTTACTGTTATCGAAAGCAAAATGAAGGAAAGCAATAATGAGTAGAAGCAGAAAGAAAAATCCGTTCTATGCATTGAATAGCCATTATAATGTGAGAATCGGTAAAAAGTTTAGTCGACGGAAATTCCGAAGCAAATCCAAGCACATGTTACGGACGGGGCATCTAGAGCTGATGCCACAGAAGATGTATGAGGTATCGGAAATATGGGAAATCACAGATGGCAAGTTGTATTGTCCACCTAACATGATAGACGAAGAAATAAAATCTGTACTTAGAAAATAGTAATACTCTGCATCGCAACTCAAAAAACAGATTCAGTCGTAATTTTCATCGGAAAAATGACACTTTATGAATGGAATGCAGCCTGTGAAGGTAAGTTGCTTACGTCAGAGGAACAGCTTCCAAACAATTTATAAACAATTAAAAACTGTAAGTATGAAACAATTATTTGAATGTCCAGCTCACGACATTAACCTGAGCGGTATAAACACTGGTAATACATCAAGCCGCGTTGCTGAGTACCTCATGCCTGGAACACTCCATGCCGGTGAGGACATCGAGCCCGGAACACTCCATGCTGGTGAGGACATTGAGCCTGGTACACTCCATGCTGGTGAGGACATCGAGCCCGGAACACTCCATGCCGGTGAGGACATTGAGCCTGGTACACTCCATGCCGGTGAGGACATCGAGCCTGGAACACTCCATGCCGGTGAGGACATCGAGCCTGGAACACTCCATGCCGGTGAGGACATCGAGCCATGGACTCTTCATGTTAGATAGAATGAAATGTCATCAGTTAAACTAATTCTTGTTTATCTAATAACTTAACTTGGATAGGCCGTGTTTGTCTTGATTGCAGGATAAATACGGCCCTTAACTAAAAACACAACAAAAGAATGCCATACATATTCAGAACATCACGCATAACTTCCGGAAACACTGTTTTCCCGATAACTAGTGTGATAGACCATCATCAATTTCATTGTTACAAAGGCAATCTCATTGGTGGAACCAAAATAACAGTTCCTAGATCAGGTATCGCAAGTATAAGATTGTATAAGGGATTGTTTTTCTCCAATTTGATTATAGAAACACTAGGCGGTCGCATTCTCTATCTCGATGGCTTCTCAAATTCTGATGGACAGAGAATATATAGACTTCTAAATAATAATGAATTGAACCGATAAGTTTTAAGCTATGTGGTCTTATCTATTCGTATAAACAGGAAATGTACCTTCAATTCTTCACTCGAAGACCTGTACGAGCAGAACAAGGGCAGACTTTCGTCGGACAGCCGAAGAAACGGCTGCGAGGGGTGGATAAAACAGCTCAGAATCATCGATTCCACCACAGTCTCCCTCTTTTCCAACGCCATTTTCAAGGGTGTCGGGCGGCATCCGAAGACGGGGAATATTTTCTGAGGCGAATAGTGAAAACAGAAAAATAACGAAGAAACCCATATCAAAATTCATCACTTCCACCACAAAAGCCACCTCAGTCACCCCTTTTCGGACATCACCGCACAAACACTACCACACTGACAATCAGTCGAGCATATATTTTTTAGAAAAATATTTTGTCAGTTTCGAAAATAGCAGTATCTTTGCAAATCTTTTCGAAGATAACACGGTGGGCGTAGTTCAGCTGGTTAGAGCGCCAGATTGTGGATCTGGAGGTCGTGGGTTCGAACCCCACCTCCCACCCTAACGGAAGCACTACAACATGTATTGTTGAAGTGCTTTTTTCGTTTTCGTAAATACCAAAAAACAAATTTCAAAATTCAAAATACGTCATAATGGACAATAATCGACGTCTCCTCTCAGGACTGCAACCCAGTGGCGAACTCACCATCGGCAACTACTGCGGCGGCATCCGACAGTTCCTCGAATATCAGAAAGAGTACGACTCCTTCCTCTTCGTCCCCGACATGCACACCATCACCGTCCCTCAGAGCAACCCACGCCTCATTCAGGAACGCATACGGCGCTTCGCCAACCTCTACCTCGCCTGCGGACTCGACCCTGAACGCTGCACCTTCTACATACAGTCCGAAGTGCCCGCCACAAACCAGCTTGCATGGATCCTCGAGTGCCACACCTATATGGGCGAGCTCAGCCGCATGACGCAGTTCAAGACCAAGAGCGAGAAGCAGACCAACGTGGGCTGCGGACTCTTCACCTACCCCGTCCTCATGGCTGCCGACATCATCCTCTACGACAGCAACGTCGTCCCAGTCGGCGCCGACCAGAAACAGCACGTCGAGCTGGCTCGCGACATCGCCGTCCGCATGAACAACCGCTACGGCGACCTCTTCGTCGTCCCCGAGCCCATCATCCCTAAAGTAGGAGCCAAAATCAAAGACCTGCAAGACCCCTCAAAGAAGATGAGCAAGTCCGCCGACGACCCCTCGGGCATCATCTTCCTGCTCGACGACGAGGCCACCATCAAGAAGAAAATAAACCGCGCCGTGACCGACAACGACGCCTACGTCGCCTTCGACGAGGTGAACAAACCCGGCATCTCCAACCTCATAACACTCTATTCCGCTCTCTCAGCCACCCCCCTGCAAGAGGCCATCGACCACTTCACCGGCATGACCCGCTATGGCGACTTCAAGAAAGAGGTCCTCGAAGTCATCTACGAGACACTGCGCCCCGTCCAGGCCGAATACCAGCGCCTCGCTCAGAGCGACTTCGTCGACCATGTCCTCGACAAAGGACGCATCCGCGCCAACCAGATTGCCAACGCCAAATACGACCTCGTCCGACGCGCCGTCGGCTTCGGACGACCATAACTGCCACATAGACAAAAAAAAGAGAGAGCGACCCGTCATTCCCGACAGGCCGCTCTCTCTTTTCCGTATGCCGGCCGACTACTTGTTCGTCGACACGACCAGATAGTCCGTGAAACGCCAGAACGCATTCACATCCTTGATGGTCAGATACGCCACAGTCTTCGGGTCTTTCTCATCATATATCAGTTCATACGATCCCTCAGGGTGCTTCGATATCACCTGAGCCTTGCGCTGGTTGATGGTTATCGTAGTCACCTTCGTGCGGTCTATCATCTGGAACTTCGTGATGTCCATCTCGGCCGACGTGTTCTGCTTCTTGCCGATGCCTATAAAGCCACCGCTCTTGCTCACAATGCCCATATCCTTCAGGTCTTTGTACGACCCCACGATATAGTATGCCTTGTTCGCCTCGTTGGTCTGGTAGGCTATGTAGTCATCCTTCTCCTGGTTCGACTGTGTCAGCTCGGTCACGTTGTCCGAAAGTTTCTGTATCGTAGCCTTGCTGATCGACAGCTCGCCCATCAACGAGTTGATCTGCGACTCCTGCTCTGCCATACGAGCATTCAGGTTGTCAATAAACTCCTGCAGCTTGGCGTTCTCCTGGCCCAGGCTTGCAATCTTCGCATTCAGCGACGCTATCTTCTGCTTGTTCTGCGACAGGATGCTCTCAATCTCCGCCAGCTGGTCATTGATCTGACCTTTCACCCGGCTGTTCATCTCAGGATTGTTCTGCTTCAACGAACTCACCTTGCTGTAGCGTGACGAAATCTCGCTCAGGTTGGTTTCTATCTCATTCAGAACCTCAAACAGCGCGTCTATCTCGCCGTCCTTGGCATCGACAATAGTCTGCAGCGAGTCTGCTCGCTTCAACGCCGCCGCCTTCTCAGCATCCTCGCCTTTGCACGAGGCAAAAAACAGCGGAATGGTTAGCAACAAAAAAAACTTTTTCATAATTCTATTTCTTTTAAAAATTTTTTAACGTCATTCTCCGTTATAATCATATATCGAAACGACAAAAAAATAATATTATTGTAGGTCACCTCTAAAAATTCCACCAATTCGCGTTTTGCTTTGCAAAACAAATTCATGATCAACAAAACAAATTCGCTAAATTCGACCAATTCGCCGTTAAAAAAAATTATTGAGATCACCTCTAAATTCTAAATTCCCTAAATTCTAAAATGGAAAACCCTCTGCTCAACGCCTGGAACACACCCTATTCCACACCTCCCTTCTCATCCATAAACGACCGCCATTACGCACCGGCCATACGCGAAGCCATCAGCATGGCACGGCAAGCCATCAGCCAGATCGCCGGACAACAAGACCCACCCACCTTCCACAACACCATCGTAGCGCTCGAAACAGCCACCGACACCCTCGACCGCGCCACCGCACTCCTCTTCAACCTCAACGAGTGCAACACCAACGACACTCTGCAACAGACTGTCCTCGAACTCACACCCGAAATAACACGCTTCGAAAACTCCATCTGGATGAACCGGAAGCTTTTCGACCGCGTCAAACAGATACATGACAAGGCCGAAGACCTTGACGGCGAACAGCAGGAACTGCTCGACAAATACTACCAACGCTTCGTCCGCAACGGCGTGGCCCTCGACGGCGACGCCAAACAGCAGTTCGCCGCCAACGCCGAACAGCTCTCACTACTCTCCGAACAGTTCAACCAGAACGCACTCAACGACACCAACGGCTACACCCTCCATATCACCGACCCCGCACTCCTCTCCGGACTGCCCGACAGCGCCATCACCGCCGCACGCGAAGAAGCCGGCCGGCACGGCAAGCAAGGGTGGCTCTTCACCCTCCACGCCCCCTCCTACCGCCCCTTCATCACCTATGCCGACCACCGCGACCTGCGACAGCAGATGTGGCAGGCCTACAACACACGTGGCAACCGCAACAACGGCAACAACAACACAGCCATCATACACCAAATCGTAAACCTGCGCCTCCGTCAGGCCCAGCTCCTCGGCTTCGACGACTACGCCAGCTACTCCCTCTCACGCACCATGGCGCAAAACCGCGACAACGTCACCACCTTCCTCAACAACCTCCTCGAAGCCTGCCTCCCCTTCGCAAAAAATGACCTCAAACAAGTGAGCCGTTTCGCCAAACAACACGGCGCCGATTACCAGCTCCAGAACTGGGACTTCGCCTACTGGAGCGAGAAACTGAAACAGGAGCTCTACAACATCGACAGCGAGGCACTTCGTCCCTATTTCCAACTCGCCAGCGTACTGCAAGGCATCTTCAACCTCTACAACCGGCTCTACGGCATCCGCTTCGTCGCCAGTGGCGCCATCGAGACCTATCACCCCGACGTGATGGCCTACGAAGTCCGCGACAACAGCCGCCTCATGGGCATCCTCTACCTCGACCTCCTCTCGCGCAACAACAAGCGCAGCGGAGCATGGATGACCGAATTCCGCCCGCAGAGCAACATCAATGGCGTCGAGCAACGGCCCCTCATCCAAGTGGTCTGCAACTTCGCAAAGCCCACCGCCGACAAGCCCTCCCTCCTCACCTTCGACGAACTCGAAACCCTCATGCACGAAATGGGACACGCCATGCACGGCCTCCTCAGCGATGTCCGCTACCCCTCCATCAGCGGCACCAGCGTCCGGCACGACTTCGTCGAAATGCCATCACAACTGATGGAGAACTGGTGCTACCAGACCGAATTCCTCAACACCTTCGCGCTGCACTATCAGACGCGCCAGCCCCTGCCGAGCCATTGCATCGACAGCATCCGACGCAGCGAACAGTTCCTCGCAGGCTGGCTCTGCCTGCGGCAGCTCAATTTCGGCCTGACCGACATGGCCTACCACACCATCACCTCACCCCTCGACGACGGGCAGGACATCGCCGACTTCGAACATGCCGCCATGGTCGAGCTCATGCCCGTCGTGGGCGGATGCTGCACCTCCACCGCCTTCACCCACATCTTCAGTGGTTCCTACGCCGCCGGCTACTACGGCTACAAGTGGGCCGAAGTGCTCGACGCCGACATCTTCTCTCGCTTCCAGAGCGACGGCATCTTCAACAGTGGCACCGCCACAGCCTTCCGACGCGAGATACTCTCGCGTGGTGGCGCAGCCCACCCCTCCGTCCTCTTCCGCAACTTCATGGGGCGCGACCCCGACAACCACGCCTTCCTGCGCCGTTCCGGATTCCTGCCGGCCCAATAGCCGCCCGCCTCAGCGCACACCCCACCTCCCACACTCCCACCCCGCATGCGCCATCGCTGGCCCTCAAAGCCAACCCCACAGGCCAACGGAGCCTACCCCGCAGGCCAAGAGCTCTAAGCCCGCAGAACAACCCTCGGGATAAAAAAGCCTCCCTTCGGTAGCGTCCCGAACCCAGAAAACTGCATCTCATTTTTTGCTCATTTTTGGCTCCAAAACAGCCTTTGGGCACTGAATCCGATTTTTGCCCCTTACATCCTCATAAGACACTTACAAACAAAACCTTGCAAAGATTTTTCATACAAATTTAGCAAAGCTGAAAAAACGCCATTTTTCGGCCTCTCTAACTCCCTGATTTCGACACACCCACTTCTTATCAAATTCTACCAAACTTCTTATCAAACTCTACCCAAAGTTTACCTCAGTAGAATTTCAGAAAACTTTGGTCAAAATTTCAACCGTTTTTGAACCATCGGAAAGCCAAAGATGCACCCTCGCAGCACCGCCAAAGAAACGGCGGCTCATCGAATGTCTCAAGTCCGACTGCCGAATGGAACGCAACCGCCTCCAGAAGGGAGTCGCTTCCATTATGGTCGCACAGCTCTCCGCTGCGGCCCGGAATCTCAAAAACAGATAGCAAAGTTCCAGAGGACTTCTTGAAACCTAAGTTCCATTAAGAAACGCAACTTTTGAGGATAAAAAGGTGCGCGGAAATATATATTTTTTGCCGTATGAAATAATCTTCGTAATTTTGCACTCGCTTTCGAGAGATGAAAGTAGTAAGCAAGAAAAGCATTGCGATAAAGTCCCGTTATCGAATTTCGACAAAATTTCAAGAGGATGGACCGAACATTTGTGCTTTCGCTTGAATGTGTATGTTATATCCCTGTAACATATCTTCAGGCGTGAGATATGTTCCCAAAGGCCCCGTTTCCTCAAAGGTGTTTGCCGATACCAGATAATGACGGACATGAGCACATAACCTCATGCCTTTTCTTATTGTATCAAGTGAAACATTCCGTTGGAGGGTCGGAACGAAAAGGAATAAAACAAATGGGTCTTTTTAACTCTTTTTTCAGTGATCACCAATGCGTACACTGCTCTAGTTGGGACACGACAACACTTGAGTTTAATGAACTCGAAAGGTGGCGCCAAGACAAATTCTGGGAAGAATATGGAGAAAAAGGAATGGTTCCGCATTCTTGTTATCGTTGCAACAAGTGTGGCTCCATTGGGATAAAATACCGTGATGTGGACGATTCGAGTCACAGAAGGCTTGGAACTTTCTATTGGTATAATGATTAATCTTTAGAATATGGTAGTATTGTCTGTTTTTAATGTATTGCTAATCATTGGTGGAATTATACTTGGTTTACTATTGATCGGCTTGATACTTAATTTGATAGTGAATTTAATCGGACGATTGGGAAGATTCCCAATAGTGGCACCGTTAGTAGGAATAGGCATTGGCATCTGGGTAGGCATTGCAAGTCATGGCTGGTTTTGGGGATTGTTGGCTGGCCTTTTCGCAGCAGGTTTGATCCTGTGGTTTGCAGAATTGACAAATTCATAAGATACATAGACATCACTAGAAAAGCCTGCAACAAAGCTAGGAAGGAAAAATAACTATGAAAACAGTAATAGGAATAATTTTATCCTTAAACATAAAGATATTAGGTTTAGAGCTGACCGATTTTTTTGGTCTGCTATTGGCTCTACTACTACCTTTTGTTGCGATAGCAATTGTTTTCGTTGCGAGTTTGTTTAAAGTGGGTAGAATATTGGTAGGGATTGGCGTGGGAGTCTGGGTCTGGGTGTGTCATGGTTTGGGGTGGGGGATTGTTGCAGGTCTTTTAACTTGGGGCTTGACACGTGCTATCGCAAATGGCAGGATTGGCTTTTAAACCATAGGCGGTACCCGAAAAGCCTGCAAAAGAGTAGGGACTAACTGCAAAACCTTGTACCATGGAGAAATTCAATCTATCCAATGAGACAATGCAAAAGCTGGAAAGCCTGAAGAACTCGCTGAACTGTGGCAACACAGTGAGCAGTCTGAACGGCAATCCCACAGCTTGCACCACCTGCTGGGGTGGAAGTTGCTGCACCAACCCCATTACCGGCTGAGCACTTTTGCAAACAGGGAGGGCTTCTCTTGAGGGATGCCCTCCCTTTTCAATTTGTTTACAATGAACAATCGCGACAATCCATACCAGCTCTCATTGCTGATTACCGAGCGGTGCAACCTGCGCTGCTCCTATTGCTATTGTGACAAACGTCGCACGGCGACGATGTCCGTTGGCATAGCGCGGCAGGCCATCGACGACGCTATGGCGACGCATGCCGACAGGCCGCTGCGCCTGCTGCTGATGGGAGGCGAACCGTTTCTGGAGTTCGGCCTTGTCAAGGAGATCGTGGAATACATCAGGCTGAAATACCCAGACCGTGACGTGTTTGTGAAGACCGTCACCAACGGGACGCTGGTGCACGGCGAAGTGCAGCAATGGATTTTTGAGAACCGCGACCTGTTCCATGCCAGCCTCAGCCTTGATGGCAGTCGCGAGAGGCACAACCGCAACCGTTGCGACTCTTACGACAGCATAGATATCGGTTTCTTCCTCCGCACCTATGGCGACAATGCCGAAGCCAGCATGGTGGCTTGCCCAGAGAGCATGGACCACGTGGCCGAGGATGTGATTGTCCTTCAAGAGCAGGGTTTCAGGGTGAAATGCGTGCTGGCCGACGACTGCCAGTGGGACCCCCGCCGCGACCCCGACCGCTGGGCCACGCAATTGTCCATACTGGTTGACTATTATATCAGTCATCCCGAAATGATGCCCTTCAACCAGCTTCTGGGGGCGCTGAACATCATCGGCAGCGGAGCTAAGACCGAGAAATGCCGACCCGGCTTCAACACCCATTGTGTGGACACCGTCGGGATGAGTTTCGGCTGCCACCGTTGCACACCCTACTACAACAACGGTGTCTGGCATCTGGAGATAGGGCAGTTGACCAATGCCGGAATCCTCCACGACGGGTGCAGGCAATGTCCGGCAGAGCCCATCTGCTGCACCTGTCCCGCACTGGTTGCCTCCACAAAAACCAATGCCGAACTCAGCGCTGCCATGTGCGCTCTGTTCCGGGTAACCCACGTGGCCAACGCCGTGCTGCTGATTCGCATGTTCACCGAATGTCCCGACCACATCAGGCTACGGCCTCTCGACGACAACACCAAACGCGACCTTATCACAGGCGCACAAACAATAATCACCAATCTGAACGTATGACCGATTCCCGCAACACGAAGAATATCTTCATCATAGTCACAAACCGCTGCAACCTGCGCTGCACCTACTGCTACGAGCAAGGCAAGAACACCGCCTCGGCCGATGCAGAGACCATGCGTCAGGTATTGGAACGTGAACTGCACGACGATGCTTTCGACTCGTTCGACATTGTCTTCCATGGCGGCGAGCCATTCATGGAGTGGCCGCTGGTGCGCGAACTGAGCGAGTGGCTCTGGGAGAACCACAGCCACAGGCATATCCGGCTGATGGCCACCACCAACGGCACCATGTTTAGCGACGAAATGAAAGCCTGGCTGACCGCAAATCGCGAGCGTTTTGCCTTGATACTCAGCCTCGATGGCGGCCGCGAAACCCACAATCGCAACCGCTGCAACTCGTTCGACAGGATTGACTTCGGCTTCTTCCTCCGCAACTGGCCCAGACAACGGGTGAAGATGACGGTAAACCCCGATGCAATGTCGTGCATGTTCGACGACATCATGGCCATCCTGAACATGGGCTTCCGGGTCAACCCCTCGCTGGCCATGGAGGTGCCATGGGACACCGCGTCCGCGGCTCCTGTATTTGCCGGGCAGCTGGAGTTGCTCATCGGCTACTACCTCGACCATCCCGAGCTGGAGCCCTGTCCGCTGGTCGACCTCTCGCCGGCACTGCTGGCTCATCCCGAGAGCATTCCCCACAACAGGGCTTGCGGCGCCGGATTCAATATTGCTGCCTACGACATGTATGGGCATCACTATCCCTGCCACTCGTTCATCAGCGACTTCTCGCGCCCATACGACCAGGCGAAAATCGAGCAGCTATTTTGCGACCTCAACTGCAAGAACGGCCTGGAACTGAGTCCTGGCTGCACAGACTGCTTCATCTATCCCCACTGCGAACCCTGCTACGGCATGAACTTCAGCCACCGTGGCGACATGGGCCATTTCGACCCCGCTGTCTGTGTCTTCACCAAAATCAGAGTCCAAGCCGCCGCCTCGATGTATGCGCAGATGCTTGTGTCTGGCAAGGAATACTGCCTGTTGAGGAATATGACCGACGAAACCAAGCGCGATATTATACTAGGCATTAATAATATTCAAAAATACTTGTAAGGTGAAAAAGTATAGAATGTCCCTGATTTCGATACTGCTGTTTATTGTAGTATTGGTATTTGCTTATCTATGGCACCTCTTCACCGAAGAGGATATCCCCTTCCAGATGCTCTCAGCACTGCTTGGGGCTGCAATTACGGTTATCATTACCAATCTGTTGCTCAACAATCAGACTGAATCGGAGTTCGCCAATCAAAAGAAGACAAAAATTTATGAGGAAAAACTCCGCATATATCAGGAGTATCTAAAAATGCTGTGCAACATCGTCAAAGATAAAGTAATCAACGATGACGACTACACAAAACTGCAGTATCAGCTGTCGCTTGTGGCACTTCATACTACGGACGAACACTATAAGGAGATAGTGAACCAAACCGAAGAATTGCTTTCAAAAGGATGTCCTGTTGAAAAAACAGAGGAATCTTGTATAACAAATAATCTTATGAATATAGTTCATTGTTTTCAACAGGAACTATATGGTGACGGGAACACGGAAAAGAAAAGCCCCCAAAATAGCGCAGTTCGTGAGTTAGATACGATTGTCGCTGCGGCCAAACAATACAAGGAGAAGGGTGGAATAGGGATACACCCATCTGATTCGGTGGCGGAGAAAACCACGTGGAAAGAATATATGAAGAGATGGGAGAAAACGGGGTGGAAGAAAGACGAAGGAAATGCCGAAAAAGACTATTTGCGCTTCAATCTAGAAAAAATGGGTTATGAGACGGACAATAAAGGAAGGAGCAGGGGTAAGATTTATGTCGACATCCTATTCGAGCTGACATATGGACATTACATCATTCGCGCCAAAGGCACACCCCATTCGGCCGTAATATTTCAAAATCAGTATGGAGGATTTAAGGCAGGCGATACATGGTGGAAGGTGTTGGAAAGCCCATTTTATGAGTTCGGGAAAATGACGCTCGAAGAAACATTTGATTCGAGCCCAGAACTGAAAGATAAGGTAGCCTGCTGGTTCGATAATTTGATTGATACGATAAACCGCCAGCTGTCACCCTCTGGGAAATGCTAATCACCCAATAGATAGTTTATCATCCTGCCATCTAATCATATAGCGTACCCTAAGCGACTATATTTCACCGAGAGTTCGCCTAAGGATCATAGTGGTGTGCCGTCGGCTCGGCCGACATCTCACAAAACAAGACGTAATGGACAAAAATTAGGCTGGAATCTTTGTAACACGTGTAATAATTAGCAGGATACAGCGTTCAACATAGCAGGCAAAACGCGGTGGATAATACGCCGACAGGCCTATTCGAGGCCGAGGGAGTGGCGGAGGGGGTGTTCGAGTTCTTCGAAGCGGAGGAAGTGGTGGCCGGAGTGGTCTTTCCAGATCACCTCTTTGTGATGTGGGAAGAGTTGCAGCAGGGGCGCGTGGTCGCCCAGCAATTCGTCGTCGAGACTAAGGGCAAAATAAAGCGGCGCCGACACGCGGCCGGCACCGTCGCCGGCATGATGCACAAGAGGTTGGAAGATAAGTTGGTCGAAGTCGGCATAGAGGGCCGCAAAATGCTCTGCCCCGGGACGGTCACCGGCAATGAGGCGTATGGTGCTGAGCACGTCGCGC
>Ga0247610_10004300_pt1 | contig 15280 bp, 12 predicted proteins | sample 174DNAGHGhighgp2_FD_193483 | JGI IMG/M metagenome (GOLD analysis project Ga0247610, IMG submission 193483) | Sheep rumen microbial communities from Palmerston North, Manawatu-Wanganui, New Zealand - 1742 DNA GHGhigh gp2 | ecosystem: Host-associated > Mammals > Digestive system > Stomach > Rumen... | reverse complement strand
CCGGGCTATCCGATATTACCAGCCAATAGAATTTAAGTCAACTGCGTAATACCACCCCATCTTTTTGATATTTTGGTTGTCTGTTGACCGCAATATTACCTGTGGGATAAACATGCTGATGCCACCAAAGTTCTCTTCTTTCATGTTGAAATGATAGAAATTCACGTGTCTCATCGTTTCCCAGTCCTTAGCGAACTTCTTATAGATGACCGCTTTGTCGAAAACCTGCTTCCAACTCTGATATTCCGCTTCGAGATCATAGTTCATGGCGTATGTCATGATGAAGTGGTTCATATCATACATATTCTGATCCAGATAGTAAATCAGATTGCTCAAGTCGGGATATTCTGGCATTTCCTTGGTCTTCATTACTTGCAGGATGGTTTTGGTAGCATTAGCCAGGTTGGCCATCTCGCTACTCTTCACTACTGCCAAAGGTACGCGGTCGCGATACATCAATGCATATTGGTCGCAGATAGACTTATAGAATGTCTCTTTCTCCATCATGGCTGGCACAACCTTATTGTATGGAGCACCTTCACCGGGAATCTCAGCAGGTGAACCGATAAAGTAGTCGCAGACATCCTTCAGTTCGTATGCGCACTCTGCACACATCATATTACAGCAATCTGCAAAGATGAATTTCAGGTGGGGTAGGGTTTTCAGTGTCTTTGCCAGAGTGGGAATATTCATCCATAGGTCGCCACTACCCTGATTCGATCCATTCTTGTTGGTACCACCATAGGCTCTGTTACGGGCAGAATTGTTTGCAATACTATCGTTTTTGAAAAGCCATCCACTAGCATGTCCCCAGAGCACCAGTCCGTAGTCCTTGCCAGGATAATCTGTGAAGGCTTTTTCTATCACGGTCTTCATCGTAGCAGGATTGCATGGCAGCATCGATTCGTCCAAGGGGATGGAATCGCGAAGTTCACCTTTACGGTAGTGCAGCAGGTATGGCTTATAGTCGTCGTAACCGGAGATAGGGTCTTTGGCCTTGTCGACATAAATCACAAGGTGGTTGTCACCCATGCTTTCGATACCCTTTTTGATTTCCTTCAGGTCGTACTCTGCAAAGCGGTTGCTAGTGTTTGGCCAGAGTGTCAGATTGTTCTGTGCAGCCATATAGATCAGAACTGTGCGCTCAGCAACGGGGTCTTCTGTCTCTGGGTCGTCTTTGCCACAGCCAACGAACATCAGCATCGTCATTGCCAATAATCCTATCAGAATTTTTTTCATAATTACCATTTTCTGCAAAGTTCGATATTTGAAATTTAAAAAGAGCCCAACGAATAACTCGTTGGACTCCTCTTTGCGGAGAGTGAGGGATTCAAACCCCCGATACCCGAAAGGGGTATACCGGATTTCGAGTCCAGCGCGATCGATCACTCTGCCAACTCTCCGATTAAGCTAAGGCCATCGGGCTTTTGCGGATGCAAAGATAAGGAGAAAAAATGAAACAGCCAAAAATATTTTGGGAAAAGTTGTCTAACCTCGACTTTTTATTCAAAAGAGAGCTTTGATAATCTGTTTTTTAGTTGCTCAGCCTCCGATTTGCGAATGCTAAGTTTGATTTCGCAGGTGTTATCGTAGGTCTGGGATAGGATACGAGGCTGCATTTCCTTAACGATACGCATCACATCGTTCATCATGGGGTAGGCGAATGAGTAGGTGATAATCTCTTCCACCTGTCGAGTCTCTATCTCTGAATGAGTGATGGCATCTGCAGCGGCTTCGCGATAGGCAACAATAAGCCCGCTGGTGCCCAGGTTCACACCACCGTAATAACGCACCACAACGATGAGAATGTCTGTGAGTTCGTTGCTGTTGATTTGTCCAAGGATGGGCTTTCCTGCAGTAGAAGAGGGCTCACCATCATCATTGGCACGAAACTCAACTCTTTCTGGCCCAAGCATATAGGCGTAGCAGACATGGCGTGCATCAAAATATTTCTTGCGATAACCAGCAAGGATGTCCTTGATTTCTTCTACTGTAGACACATGATGAGCGAAGGCGAGGAACTTGCTACGCTTGTCGGTGTAGTAGCCCTCGCCTCCGCTCTTGAGTGTCTTGTATTCGTCTGTCATTAATTGTTATACTCCTGCCAGCTCTTGATCTTCACATCGTCGAGGTTCATGGCGGTGAAGGCCTCGATGAAGGCCTTGGCCAGACGGACATTGGTCATCAGAGGAATGTTATGGTCGATGGCACCACGACGGATTTTGTAACCGTTGGTAAGCTCGCGAGAGGTATGGTTCTTTGGCACGTTGATGACCAGACCTACCTTATGCTGCGAGATAAGATCCATCACGTTGTTATCACCGCTCTCATCAGGCCATGCAACGCTGACAGCCTTCACACCGTTGTCATTGAAGAACTTGGCGGTTCCAGCTGTAGCGTAGATCGTGTAACCCTTCTTGGCCAGTTGCTGGGCAGGCTCAAGCAGAGAAACCTTGCCTTTAGCACCACCAGATGAGATCAGCACGGCATCCTTAGGAATAGAATAGCCTGTTGCTATCAGCGCATTAAGCATTGCCTCGTTGAGGTCATCACCCAAGCAGCCAACTTCACCAGTAGAACTCATGTCAACACCGAGTACAGGGTCGGCATTCTGCAATCTTGCAAACGAGAACTGTGAGGCCTTCACACCAATGCGGTCAATGTCAAACTCGCTCTTTTCAGGCTTCTGATAAGGCGCATCGAGCATAATCTTCGTAGCAGTCTCAATGAAGTTACGCTTCAGGATCTTCGATACGAAGGGGAATGAACGAGAGGCACGGAGGTTACACTCGATCACTTTCACCTCGCGATTCTTTGCCAGGAACTGGATATTGAATGGACCGCTGATGTTCAGCTCTGCAGCAATCTTATGGGCAATCTTCTTGATCTGACGGATAGTAGAGAAGTAGATGTGCTGGGCAGGGAATACCATTGTGGCGTCGCCAGAGTGTACACCAGCATACTCTACATGCTCAGAGATGGCATACTCGATGACCTCACCCTTATCGGCAACAGCATCAAACTCGATTTCCTTGGTCTCTGTCATGAACTTCGATACCACCACGGGGAATTCTTTAGATACCTCTGTTGCCATATTGAGGAAGCGATGCAGCTCTTCTTCGTCGTAGCACACGTTCATGGCAGCACCCGAAAGCACATACGAAGGACGTACGAGCACAGGATAGCCTACTTGTTCAACGAACTCCTTGACATCCTCAAAGCTCGTCAAAGCTCTCCATGCGGGCTGGTCGATGCCCAGCTTATCAAGCATGGCTGAGAACTTGTCACGGTTCTCTGCACGGTCAATATCCACAGGACTGGTTCCTAATACGGGTACGCCCTGACGGTAGAGCTTCATGGCGAGGTTGTTAGGAATCTGACCACCTACGGAGACAATCACACCCTTGGGCAGCTCCAGGTCGATGACGTCAAGCACGCGCTCCAGTGAGAGCTCGTCGAAGTATAGACGGTCGCACATATCGTAGTCGGTAGACACGGTCTCGGGGTTGTAATTGATCATAATCGACTTGTAACCCAGCTTGCGGGCTGTGTTGATGGCATTCACGGAACACCAGTCGAATTCTACAGAAGAACCAATGCGATAAGCACCTGAACCTAAGACCACTACAGATTTCTCGTTATTGTAATAGTTGATATCGTGTGCAGGCTTATATTGCTCGCCCTGTGGATTACCGAATGCAGGTGTGTGGGTGTAAGTGAAATACAGGTAGTTCGTGAGTTCCGGATGCTCAGAGGCCACTGTGGGAATGCGCTTCACGCTGGGCAGAACACCCTTTTCCTTACGATACTTACGAACGGCCAGATTCTCCTTCTCCATGTTGCCGCTCTGAGGCTTCAGTACGAAGCGGGCAATCTGGAAGTCGCTGAATCCGCAACGCTTCACCTCCAGCAAGAGCTCATCGGGCAGTTCCTCCAGTTTGTTGTATTTCTGCAGCTCGTGCTTCAGGTCGACGATGTGCTTCAGTCTTTCGAGGAACCATACATCGATCTTCGTCAATTGCTCAATACGCTCGATGCTGTAACCCTCTTCAAGAGCCTGGGCGATGGCAAAGATACGGAGGTCAGTAGGATTGGCCAGCTCCTCGTCGAGGTTATCGAACTTCGTGTGGTCATTACCTACGAAGCCGTGCATACCCTGTCCGATCATACGGAGACCTTTCTGTATCATCTCCTCGAAGCTACGACCGATGCTCATGATCTCACCTACGGACTTCATCGAAGAACCGATTTGTCTTGAAACACCGGCAAACTTGGTAAGGTCCCAACGTGGAATCTTACAGATCATATAGTCGAGGCTCGGAGCTACGTATGCTGAAGAGGTGGTACCCATCTCACCGATCTGGTCGAGGGTATAGCCAAGAGCAATCTTGGCAGCTACGAAGGCGAGGGGGTAACCTGTGGCCTTCGAGGCAAGGGCTGATGAGCGTGAAAGACGGGCGTTGATCTCGATGATACGGTAGTCGTTGGTCTCTGCGTTGAAAGCGAACTGAATATTGCACTCACCCACGATACCAAGATGCTTCACACATTTGATGGTGATATCCTGCAGCATCTTTACCTGATCCTCCTTCAGTGAGCATGTCGGTGCTACGACGATCGACTCACCTGTATGGATGCCAAGTGGATCGAAGTTTTCCATCGAGGCTACTGTGAAGCAACGGTCGTTGGCATCGCGGATGCACTCGAACTCAATCTCCTTCCAGCCCTTGAGGCTTTCCTCTACGAGGATCTGGGGAGCGAAGGTGAAGGCCGACTCTGCCAGTTCGATGAATTTCTTCTCATCGGGGCAGATGCCTGAGCCAAGACCACCGAGGGCGTAAGCAGAACGGATCATAATGGGGAAGCCTATCTCATGGGCTGCCTTCAGGGCATCCTCCATCGACTCTACAGCGTGGGATACAGGCACTTTCAGATTGACCTCGGCCAGCTTTTTAACAAAAAGGTCGCGGTCCTCAGTGTTCATGATGGCCTCGACGCTTGTTCCTAAAACTTCAACCCCGTATTCCTTTAATGTGCCGTTCAGATAAAGCTCTGTTCCGCAGTTCAGTGCGGTCTGTCCTCCGAACGCCAAGAGAATACCGTCTGGCCGTTCTTTCTTAATGATTTCGGTTACGAAATGTGTATTGACCGGTTGGAAATACACCTTGTCTGCAATACCTTCACTGGTTTGGATGGTTGCGATGTTAGGGTTAACGAGCACGCTTTTGATGCCTTCCTCGCGAAGCGCTTTTAATGCTTGTGAACCAGAGTAGTCAAACTCTCCTGCTTGTCCGATTTTCAAAGCGCCCGATCCGAGCACCAACACCTTCTTCAGTTCTTTCTTCATAATGCTTTTTTGCGTTGATTTTAGATTACTTCCTAAATTCGCGTGCAAAGGTACACAGAAAATCTGATTTAACAAGCATTTACTTGCGGAAAATTTGTCTTCACCCCGCATTTTTTATCATAAAATCAATGTGCTTAGGCTCACTTGGCGTCATTACTCGCTGTCTGTAGCCCTGAGGATGATGCTTGTGGCTCCGATGGTAAAGAGGGTGCCGTCGTCGATGATGCGGCGTTCTTTGGGTGATAGCTCCACGTTGTCTACGAAGGTGCCCGTATTACTGTTGTTATCCTTGAGGGTATAGCGCAGACGTCCGTGCTTGTCTCTCGAAACGGTGATGGTGCAATGGTTCAGGTCTACGCTGGGGTCTACGGTCTCAAAGGTACAGTTGGCAGGGTTGCCTTTCTGGTAGCGACCAATGACATTATCTCCCATCTTCAAGGGAATCACCTGCTTATAATGGAATACGTTTTCTATGATGACCACCGATCCACAGCCTTCTTCGTTGGCATTCTCATCGGGATTCTCATCTTTCTGGCGGTTTTTCAGTTTGCTCACACCCATGCGGATGCCAAATTCCTTGCCACAATCAGGACATTTGAAGACCAGTGATTGTCCGGCCTCATACTGAGTCTCGTCGAAAGTGATGTATTGGTCGCATTTCGGGCACCGCACGCGCTTCATAAGTTCAGACGTTATCTTTGAGTTTGAGTACCCATGCCTCCTCGAAGCCCTTGTTGTCGCGAACGTTGTTCAGGCGGTTATAGGCTGCGTTCAGTGTCTCGAAATGACCACAGACCACGCGGGTCACTTTGTTGCGGATAAAGATTTCTGCCTCAGAGAAGCCACGCTTGTGAAGTTCCTCAACGAATGCTTTGGCATTCTTCATTGAAACATAGCTGGCCAGTACGATACAGTAGCCTGTCTTTATGGCTTCTGGTTGTGCTGCAACGGAGTCTTTCTTAACCTCAGCCACCGTCTTGTTCACAACGGTAGTGTCGGGGGTTATCTTCAAAGCGGTGTCTGCTTTGATGGCAGGCTTATGAGGTTTCGACACAAGCAACGGATTGTTCAGTCCTCCCATGTTCACCTGTGTAGAATCACTGTTGCTCACGGGAGTGGTCATCAGGAAGAAGGCTAATATTGCAGCCGCTATGGCTACGGTGTTGCGTATCCATGAAATCTTGATAACCAGGGCGCGCTCGTCGTCCTCGTCATTCGTCAGATTTACGAGCACGGGAGACGTCTCTTTCTCTTCCTCATGTTTCTCTTCTGCTGCAACGGGCTCTGCCTGAGCGATGGTCTTCATCTCAAAGCCGCTAAGGCCATAGAGCTCTGGTGTCAGGATACCGGCCTCGCAGGGGGTGAACACATATTTCCCCTCCTCGTTCAGTGCAAGTTCTCCGATGTCATTCAGCTCATAATAGCCTGCAGCGTCGATATGTTGTTTCAACTCTTCCACCTCACTCTCTATGCGTCGCAGAGCCTCAGGGTAGCTGATGTCGTAGGCTTCGATGTACGACTGCACGAGTAGCGAGTCGTTCATCGTGAGCTGTGGATTAAAGCCCAGCGTGCGCAAGGGTGGTAGGAACATCTGGTCAACACTGTCGTAATGCGCCTGTACATGATGGGTCATAAAACCACCTAAGCCTGGCACAATCACGCAGTCATTGCTCAGCAGAAGTATCTCTATATGTCTGTCTAATTCAATCACGGATGCAAAATTAATTCTTTTTTCTGAGAAAAACAAATAAAAAGTAGCTTAAAATTTCGCCAAAATGATTTTTTTGATGTAACTTTGCATCCAAATTACGAAAATATGGAATATATTGAGACTGGAATAGCCGGTGTCTTTATCATCGAACCTCGTGTGTTTAGTGATGCCAGAGGCTATTTTATGGAAGCTTGGAAGGAAGCGGAGTTTAATGAGCACATTGGTCCCGTGAAATTCATACAGGATAATGAGTCCAAGTCGTCTTATGGTGTCCTTCGTGGCCTTCATTTTCAGAAAGGCGCCTATTCTCAGGCCAAGCTCGTCAGGGTGATCAAAGGTCGCGTGCTCGATGTGGCTGTCGATATCCGTAAGTCAAGTCCTACCTTTGGTCAGCATGTGATGGTGGAGCTGAGCGAAGACAATAAGCGCCAGTTTTTCATTCCCCACGGATTTGCCCATGGCTTTCTCGTGCTGAGCGAAGAGGCCATCTTCACCTATAAGGTCGACCACCCCTATACGCCCTCTCAGGAGGCGGGTATCCGATGGAACGATCCTCAGCTTGCCATCGAGTGGCCCATCAATCCTGCTGTGGTCCAGACAAGCGAGAAGGATTTAAAGCAACCCTTATTGAAAGACGCAGAATTATTTGATTAGCAATAAATTACCATTATGAATATAGCAATTGTAGGAACTGGTTATGTAGGTCTTGTGTCAGGTACATGCTTTGCTGATACAGGTGCCAATGTGACATGTGTGGACGTAGATGCCAATAAGATAGAACGCCTGAAAGAAGGCATCATTCCCATCTATGAGCCGGGTCTGGATGAGCTGGTGAAGAAGAATGTGGCTGCAGGACGTCTGAAGTTTACCACTGATCTCGCCTCGGTTTTGAACGATGTCGAGATTGTCTTCTCCGCTGTTGGTACCCCTCCCGACGAAGATGGCAGTGCCGATTTGAAATATGTGCTTCAGGTGGCCAGGACCATCGGTGAACATCTTAATAAATATGTGGTGGTGGTCACCAAGTCAACGGTGCCTGTTGGCACTGCCCGTAAGGTGCGCCAGACCATTGAGGCCGAACTTCAGAAGCGTGGTGTGGATATCGCGTTCGATGTGGCCTCAAATCCTGAGTTCCTCAAGGAGGGTAACGCCATCAAGGACTTCATGTCGCCCGACCGTGTGGTGGTAGGTGTCGAGAGCGAGCAGGCCAAGAAGGTGCTCACCAAGCTCTACAAGCCTTTCCTCATCAACAATTTCCGCGTCATCTTCATGGACATCCCCTCAGCCGAGATGACCAAATATGCAGCCAACTCCATGCTGGCCACGCGTATCTCTTTCATGAACGACATTGCTAATTTATGCGAGCGCGTGGGCGCGGATGTAAATATGGTACGCGCGGGCATAGGCTCTGATACCCGTATCGGACGTAAGTTCCTTTATGCAGGTTGTGGCTATGGCGGCTCGTGCTTCCCAAAGGATGTGAAGGCCCTTATCAAGACGGCCGATCAGGCAGGCTACTCTATGGAGGTGCTCAAGGCCGTAGAACGGGTGAACGAGAAACAGAAGAGTGTGCTCTTCGAGAAACTCGTCAAGGCTTTCGGTAGCGAGGAGGCCCTGAAGGGTAAGACCATCGCCATGTGGGGACTCTCCTTCAAGCCCGAAACCGATGATATGCGTGAGTCAACAGCGCTGGTCATGATCGACAAGCTGTTGGCTGCTGGCTGTCAGCTCCGCGTGTACGACCCTGTGGCTATGAACGAGTGTAAGCGTCGTATTGGCGATGCCGTCATCTATTGTCGCGACATGTACGATGCCGTGCTCGATGCTGATGCCCTGTTGCTGCTCACGGAGTGGAAAGAGTTCCGTCTGCCTGGATGGGGTGTCATCAAGAAGGCAATGAAACAGCCGCTGGTCATCGACGGACGAAATATCTTTGATGCAGAGGAGCTCGAAGAGTATGACTTTGAATATCATTGCATTGGAAAATGAAACAACTATCAATCATCATCTTATTAGCCTTGACCTTTAGTAGTTGTGGTAACCGTTCTGCCAGTGAGTCTGTGACAGAACAGGAGGAAGACCGCGACTCTAAGACCATGCTGCAAGGCGTCTGGGTGGACGATGAGACAGAAGAAACGGCTCTTCTTGTAAAGGGCGACACCATCTTCTATTCCGATTCCACCAGCATGCCTGCCTATTTCCGTGTCATAGGCGATTCGCTCGTTCTGGCATCGGGTGCCGCCTATAACATCGACCGTCTCACTGAGAATCTCTTCTGGTTTCACAATCAGAATGGCGATCTTGTGAAGTACCGTCGCAGCTCTAATCCCGACGAGGACACCGCTTGGGTACACGACACCCCACGTATCATGACCTATACCCATCAGGTGAAGACCGATTCTGTGGTGAGCTATGGGGGTGAGCGCTATCATTGGTATATCGCCATCAACCCTACGAAATACAAGGTGATCAAGCACGCTTACAGCGATGCTGGGGTTGAGGTGGATAATGTCTATTACGACAATATCATGCATATCAGCGTCTATAAGGGTGCGCAGAAGCTCTATTCCAGCGATTTCCGCAAGAGCCAGTACAGCAAGTTCGTGCCTGCAGATTTCTTGGAGCAGGCTGTACTGGGCAATATGGAGTTCAGCAGTATCGATGCAGATGGTTTGCACTTCAACGCCACTCTCTGCATTCCCGATGGCGCCAGCTGCTACCTTGTAGAGACCTTGATCTCCTACAAGGGCGAGTTAAAGATGCAGACCATCGAATATTAGTCTCCTGTCCAGGCGTCCAGAAGCATTCTGGCGATGGAGAGTTTTTCTGGTATATTGGGCAGATTGTCCTTTCTGAACCATCCTCCTTTGGCTATCTCACTCTGTTGCAGGTGAATCTCGCCTGACACATAGTCAGCATTGAATCCCACCATCAGCCCGCAAGGGTAGGGCCATGGCTGCGATCCGAAATAGCGGATATTGGTGATGGTGACGCCAGTCTCTTCCATTGCTTCGCGGGCTACGGCCTCTTCCAGTGTCTCGCCTGTCTCCACGAAGCCTGCCACCAGTCCGTAGTAGTCACGCTTGAAGTTCTTGGCGCGCACCAGCAGCACCTCGTCACCCCGATGGATCAGCACAATAACGGCTGTGGCCAGCTGTGGCCATACTTCCTTGCCACACTCCGTACATTTCTTCGAGATATCCGTATCCATGCGCATCGGTGCACCACAGACACCACAGTATCTGGTGTTCTGATCCCAGTATAACAGTTCCTGGCATTTGCCTGCCTTCAGGTAAAGGGCCCTAGTCAATTTGAAATAGCTCTGTCTCAGGGGGCACATCTCATAACGCGGATTGTCCACCACAGGGGCATCGATACGATAGGTCTTCACCTCTATACCCTCCAGCGGGGTGATGTTCATCACGTTTGTCCAGGCTTTGACTTCTGTAGGTGCTTCCTCCTGCAGAGGGATGGTATAGCCTCCGTCAGCTGTTTTCTCCAGCATCAGGTCTTCTTTGCAAAATACGAAATAATAGCGTTTCACGGTTTATTTCTTTTCTCCGAACAATTGCTTATAGTCGCGCTCCAGAGCGGGTTTCGCCCAATCCTCAGGCACGAACTTCCAGTTATGGTTGGGCTGTGGATTCACTGTGCCCATCTTCCGGATCTCCTCAGTCAGATAGTGGCGCTGGTCCAGTTCTGTTTGCCAGATCACCCGGTTCTCCAGTTCTTCCTTCGGGATGCCTGCACCAAGTGTCAGCAACTCACCACCGCCATTGGCGCGATAGCTGTTCATCACTACCTTGTACATCTTCTTCTCATCGAAGGGTTCACCGTTCGACATCCTGAGTATCTTCACTTTCTGACCATTGGGCTTCGTCAGGTCTACCTCATAGTCGATGCCACAGGCCGAGTCGAAGTTAAAGGTGTAGTTCACAAATCCCGTGCGTTGCTGGTCTTCGGTCGAGTTCTCATTCAGCAGCAGGGCGTGATCCTCGGGCTTCTTCATCGTGTTGGTCCACATGTCATAGCTGTATTCCAGATGCTTGCGAATCTCTTCGCCCGATAGTCGCAACATAAACATCAGGTTCTCAAACCTGTATAGCTTGAACATGTCGCCCTGTGTCACGTCGCCAGCCTGAATCACGCTGTTGAAGGACAAGGGTGCGTTGAATGAGATCTCTGCCCCTGATATCTTCATCTGCAGGTTGTGGATCAGGTCGGTGAAGGCCGAGTTGCCAAAGAATCCATCACGCGAATAGACAGGGTTCTCGAATCGTCCTATCTTGCGGGTCACATAGGCCTTCACAGCATCGATCTTGGGCTGGAAGTGACTGAGCATCTGCTCGTCGATGGCCTCGTCGGTCACCTTGACGATCTCGCCCTTGATATCCTTTTTCACCAGATGGCCGTTCTTATAGGTGAGCTCTATCTCTGCCTCTGCCACGTTTTTCACATAGCAGCTGGGGTCTATGCAGAGCACCTTCTTGCCTTTCTTGTTGGTAATCCATTCGTTATGCACCTGATGGTCGTGTCCGAAGAAGATGATGTCGAATCCGGGCACCTCCTTGGCGACGGCCTCAGTGGCATCCTCCTCATATTCGTCGGTTTTGATACCACCCTTCAGGCCCGAGTGAAACAGTCCGAAGATCAGGTCGGGCTGCTCCACGTCCTGGATGTATTTCACCCATTTCTTGGCGCAGCTGGTCATCTCCTCAAACTCCAGCCCTTTCCAGATCGACTTGTTCAGCCAGTTGGGAATGGCGGGTGTCAGCATGCCGATGATACAGATCTTCACCCCGTCGATGTAGTGTGTGGAGTAGGGCTGCAGACCGGTATAGATGCTTTCCGTACTGGCCTTGCCGTTTTTGAATTCCTCCTTCACGATGTTTGCGCCCAGCAACGGACAGCGCACCTCGCGGATCCATTTGTCGTAGACCTTATGCCCTGGCTCGATGTCGTGGTTGCCAACGGTCTCTGCGTCGTATTTCATATAGTTGATCACCTGTGCAGCCAGGTTCTCATCCTCGGGCATCACATAGTTGCTCCAGTACACACAGGGCTGGCCTTGCAGTATGTCGCCGTTGTCGATGAGCAGCAGGTTCTCGCCATATTGCTCACGCTGTTTCTTGATATACGTGTTGGCACGTGTCAGCGTTCCGTCGATGGGTTTGTTGTTCATAAAGTCCCAAGGGAAGAAATGTCCGTGCACATCGCTGGTCTCAATCACTTTCAGCTTCACAGTCTTGGTGGCTGGCTGGGCTGTAGTTGATAATACTATCGCCATCAGGGCAATCGTCAGTAAGGTCTTTCTCTTCATTGTTGATTTAATTTTTCTGCAAAAATAGGAAAAAATCCCCACTTCTGCAAATTTTGGTATACTTTTTGCAGCATTTTTATCAAAGAATTATTAAAAATAAGGAGGAAAGATTATGGCATTTGTTGATTATTACAAGATTTTAGGCGTCGACAAAACGATACCCCAGAAGGATGTAAAGAAGGCCTATCTGAAACGGGCCAAGCAATTTCACCCCGATCTTCATCCTGACGATCCGAAGGCCCAGGCCAAGTTCCAGGCGCTCCAGGAAGCCTATGAGGTGATTGGCGACCCTGAGAAACGTAAGAAATACGACCAGTATGGCGAACAATGGCGACAGGCCGAGCAGTTCCAGGGCTTCGGTGGCACTGGCGGAGGAGGCAATCCCTTTGGCGGCTTCGACTTCTCGGGCTTCAGCTCGGGCGGTGGCAGTGCTGGTGGCTTCAGCGATTTCTTCGAGAGTCTCTTCGGGCGCAAGGGCCAGCAGGGTGGGGGCTTTGGTGGATTCCAAGGCTTTGGCGGTTCGTCAACCCATTATGGTGGTTCATCAGCTCGCACGCATTCGGGTGAGATGAATGCCAATGTCACGATCGACCTGTATACGGCCCTGTTGGGCGGTGAGGTGATCTTGACGCTCTCCAACGGCCAGAAGGTCAAGATGAAGGTCAAGCCCGAAACGCAGCCTGGCGCGAAGGTGCGTCTGCGTGGCAAGGGCTATGACCGGGGCGATGGCACCTTTGGCGACCTCGTCATCACCTATCAGGTCAAGCTCCCTACCAATCTTACTGAGCAGCAGCGCCAGCTTCTCCGTCAGATGCAGGCCGCCCGCTGAGACCGTGCCTAGGCAGATCTACCAGATGTGAGCGCGCTTTTCGGGAGCCAGATAGAGGGCGTCGCCCGTCTGGATGTCGAAGAGGTCGTACCAGTCGTCGCAGTTTCTGACGATGCCGTTCACACGCTCGCGGGAGCAGGAGTGGGGGTCCTTTTTGATACTGTTTACATAAGCAGCAGTATACTTGGCTCTCCACAGATTGCCGTAGTTGATGATAAACTCCTTCATCAGCTCTTTGAGCGCTTGGCCCTTGATGCCTTTCTCCTCTGTCAGCCACGCCTTGCAGGCATCATAGGCCACGAGGAATCCGCCGAGGTCGGCGATGTTCTCCATCTCTTTCGTCTTGCCGTCGCACATCACTCCGCTGCCGGGCAGGGTCTCCATGTGGTCGAAACAGTCGTCGAGCAGTTGTATCCGCTTCTGGAACTCAGCCACATCGGCCTTGTTGGCCATGATGCTTCCGGCTTCGCCATACTTGTTGGAGAGGGCGCCGCTGCTGTCGAACCCGTGGGTGATCTCGTGGGCATAGACGGTGGCACAGGCAAACGACTCTACGGTGAGGCCGCTTTCGCTGACAAACGGTTCTTTGAGGAATGCCGGGTAGATGGATATGCCGTTGATGTCCTGCTGGTATTTGGCATTGACAATGAGGGTGGAGAATGGATCCAGGAAGCAGATGTTGAACTCTGCCTCTGCGGGCGTCATTCCCACCATCTTCACTCTGAGCGCACGGTAGGCCCTTTCAGCTTCCAGATAGTCGTCGACGATTCCCTTGCAGTGCTCCATGTGTGGCAGCGCCTCGTCGTACCACTCTTCGGGATATCCCACGTTGATGGCCATCATGTCTAACTTCTCGATGGCATTAGCCTTCGAATCGGGGCCCATCCAAGTGCTGGCCTCGATACGCTTGCGGTAGGCTTTGCGCAGCCGTTCGCAGATCTGGAGGATATTTTCCTTGAGGCCGGGCTTGACATACTTCTGGCAGTACTCGTGATGCAGGTCATAGCTTAAAATACCTTTCAACCGGCTGACAGCGTATTCCTTCTGGCTTTCATTGCCCGACGATATGTTGACAAATTTGTTCAGCTCTCGCTCCATGTGTGAGGCGAAGGCTTCGGCCACGGCCTGGGGCTTGGCTGCCTGCAGTTCCGACAGCTGTTTTATCATGCTGGAAACATCTTCCGGTTGGCCATTGTCGTCCAGATAAACGGGGTCTCCGGGCAGGCGTACCCATTCAGGGCTGAAGCCTATTCCCTCGCTGAATTTCCTGAGCATGGGCCATTCGCTGCCTTTGCTGCTCTCTTTTCCTGGCGTCACCACAGGGTTGGGATCCTGCTCCAGGTCGTCGAAGATGCCTACTTCGAATACCACGCCCAGCTTGCCCTGCTTGCCTTGTATGTTGATGTAGAGTGGGAAGGGGTAGCCCTCCTTCATCATCTGTCCGATGGTCAGCCAGAGCTGCTCCCTGTTGGAGGCTGCTGCCAGAAGGCGCTGCTTGGCTTTTTCCACGATGGCCGTGTTCTCCGCCTTGTGGCTGTCGTTCTCTTCCAGATGCTGGCGGGCTGTCTTCGTGGCAGTTGTTTCCAGCTGCTCTATTCGCTCCATATACTCCATGCCGAACTCTGTGGGGAAGAATCCGTAAAACTGTTCTTCAGGGGACAAGCCCTCGAAATCCTCGGTCAGCGCGTCGATCCATCGGCCGTTGCAATAGCGGTAGAAGTCCTCTCCGGGCTTCACGCTCGTGTCCATCCAGTCGCTGACATACGGATCACTTGGTATGTCTTCCTCTGCCACCACAGGCAGGTCATACGTTGTACAGGCGCTCAGACAGATGCTGCAAACCAGCGCGAGCATCCACCAAAAATTCAGTTTTCTCTTCATTGTTGTCATGTTATGATTTGTCGTTTGATTTATTTCAAGGTGCAAAGTTACTAAAATTGCAGAAACCAGCAAATTTTTTTTTCTTTCTTTTAACACTGCAAAGTTACGACTTCCGGAAGCCCGCTCATCGAGTTATATCGAATTTCATCGAGTTATGTCGAGTTTTATCGAGTTGTTGGGCCCAAGTTGACC
>Ga0247610_10004299_pt1 | contig 15284 bp, 8 predicted proteins | sample 174DNAGHGhighgp2_FD_193483 | JGI IMG/M metagenome (GOLD analysis project Ga0247610, IMG submission 193483) | Sheep rumen microbial communities from Palmerston North, Manawatu-Wanganui, New Zealand - 1742 DNA GHGhigh gp2 | ecosystem: Host-associated > Mammals > Digestive system > Stomach > Rumen ... | reverse complement strand
GTACTCATCAAATAAGGGTTCATATGGCTCATTTAGGGCATCCAATACTTGGAGATAGTCTTTACGGAGAAAAATCGCAAGTTATTGATAGACAAGCACTTCATGCTTTAAAATTAAGCTTTTTACATCCAATTTTAAAGCAAAAAATAACTATTGAATCTCCTCTTGAAAATGACATTTTACTGTTGACAAATTAGTCGATTTATTAGATAATATCTAAGGTCGACGAAAAGCTTCGTTGATTATTTTTGACCCTAAAATTAGTAGAGTCGCTTAGCAGATAGAAGAAAGGATTGATATTTTTTATGGCAAATGAAGAACAAAATTTTGCAGAGTTATATGAAAACTCATTAAAAAGTTTAGAGGAAGGAACACAAGTTACAGGTACTGTAGTTGATATAGTTGGAGACGAAATATTCGTTGATTTAGGATATAAAGCAGATGGTATTGTACCAAGAAATGAATTTTCTTACAATGAAGATGAAAAACCTGCTGATGTATACAAAAAAGGCGATAAGATAGATGTTTACATTCTTAGAATGAATGATGGAAAAGGTAATGTATTATTATCAACAAAGAGACTACAAACAAAGAAATTAAGAGAACAATTTGAAGCAAAAGTAAAATTAGATGAACCAATTACATGTAAAGTTACAAACGTTGTAAACGGTGGTGTTACAGCTGATTGCGGAGGAGTAAGAATTTTTATTCCACAATCACAACTTGGTAAAAAAGTAGATAATCTAGATGAATATAGAGGAAAAACTTTAGAAGTTAAAATTATTGAGTTTAATCCAGAAAAGAAAAAGATTATTGGCAGTGAAAGGGTATTAGTTAAAGCTGCAAAAGAACAAGCTGAAAAAGAAGTATGGGCTAAAGCAGTTGAAGGTGCTGAATTAGAAGGAACAGTTAGAGAACTTAAAGAATATGGTGCATTCATTGACTTAGGTGGTGTGGATGGACTATTACATGTTTCTGAAATTTCATGGTCACCAATTAAACATCCATCAGAAGTACTAAAAGTAGGAGATAAGATTACTGTTAAAGTACTTTCTGCTGATAAAGAAACAAAGAAAATTTCATTAGGATACAAGAAAGCAGAAGATAATCCTTGGCTTAAAGTTCCATATGAAGTTGGCGATGTTGTAGAAGCTACAGTAGTTTCTATGAAACCATTTGGTGCATTTGTTGAATTAGCAAATGGATTAGAAGGTTTAGTTCATATTTCAAACATCACACATGCAAGAATTGCAAAACCACAAGATGTTTTACAACTTGGACAAAAAGTTACAGCAAAAGTTGTAGAAATAGATGTTGATAAAAAGAGAATTGAACTTTCAATCAGAGAAATGGAAGAAAAGATGCCAGAAACAGAAGGAGCTGCTAAAGAAAATGCAGAAGTAGCTCCAGAAGTTAATGAAGCTCAAGTAACAATTGATGATATTAAGAAAGAAGAAAGCAATAATACAGAAGAATAATTTTTAAATTAGCAGTTTAGTTCCTATTATGAACTTAATATCAGGATGATACCTGAAAAAATATGTTTATGGGGGATGGTGTAAACTATTCCCTATAAATTTATCAAAAATCGGATGGTGAAAAAAATGGAAATAAGAAATGTTGCAATAATAGCTCACGTTGACCATGGTAAAACAACTTTGGTCGATGCTCTTTTAAAGCAATCAGGCACATTTAGAGAAAATGAACATGTTGATGAAAGAGTAATGGACTCAAATGATATTGAAAAAGAAAGAGGTATTACTATCTTAGCGAAGAATACTTCTGTTATGTACAATAATATAAAAATTAATATTATTGATACTCCAGGACATGCTGACTTTGGTGGCGAAGTAGAAAGAGTATTAAAAATGGTTGATGGCGTTATACTATTAGTTGACGCTTTTGAAGGCGTTATGCCACAAACAAGATTTGTTTTAAGAAAAGCATTAAATCTTGATTTAAAACCAATAGTTGTACTAAATAAAATTGATCGTCCAGGAGCTAGACCAGAAGCCGTTGTTAATGAAGTATATGATTTATTCTTTGACTTAGCGGCTTCTGAAGAACAACTTGATTTTCCTGTTATTTATGCAAGTGCAAAACAAGGTGTTTCAGGTTATGAACCTGATAATTTAGGACCTGATATGAAACCAATTTTTGATACAATTATAAAAGAAGTTCCAGAGCCAAAGGTTCAAAAAGAAGGACCAATGCAAATGCTAGTATCTTCAATCGACTATGATAATTACGTTGGAAGAATAGCAATCGGACGTCTCGAAAGAGGAGTTATCAAAGCAAATCAACCAGTTGCTGTTTGCAGAAAAGATGGTAAAATTCAACAATTAAAAATATCTAAAATATACACATATGCTGGACTTAAAAAGACAGAAATTGAAGAAGCTAATGCAGGAGACATCATTGCAGTAGTTGGTATTCCAGATATTAATATTGGAGAAACAATTGCTGATCCTCAAAATCCAGAAGCTATTCCATTTGTTGATATTGATGAACCAACACTTAGAATGACATTTAGCGTTAACAATAGTCCATTCGCAGGTAAAGAAGGCGAGTTTGTTACATCTCGTCATTTAAGAGATAGACTATTCAAAGAACTAGAGTCAAATGTTTCTTTAAGGGTTGAAGAGACAGATAGCCCAGATAGCTTTATAGTTTCAGGACGTGGAGAATTACATCTTTCAGTTCTTATAGAGAATATGAGAAGAGAAGGATTTGAACTTATGGTTTCCCGTCCAACAGTTATCTACAAAGAAATTGATGGTGTTAAATGTGAACCAATAGAAGATTTAGTAATAGATGTTCCAGACGAATATTCAGGAACTGTAATTGAAAAATTAGGACAAAGAAAAGCAGAGATGACAAACCTAATTACAGGTGAGCAAGGATATACTCGTCTTGAATTTAAGATACCAGCAAGAGGATTAATTGGATACAGAAATGAATTCATGACAGATACAAAAGGTACTGGTGTTATGAACCATGTATTCAATGGATACGAACCATACAAAGGTGATATGTCTACAAGAGGTAAAGGTGTTCTTATTGCATTTGAAAATGGTAAGTCAATTACTTATGGATTATTTAATGCACAAGAAAGAGGAGTATTATTCATTGGACCTGGCGTTGATGTTTATACTGGAATGATAGTAGGAGAAAATCCTCGTAGTGAAGATATTGAAATCAATGTATGTAAAGAAAAACATTTAACAAATACTCGTGCTTCAGGATCAGATGATGCATTAAGACTTGTTCCACCAAGAGTATTTACTTTAGAGCAAGCAATTGAATATATTGCAGAAGATGAGTTAGTAGAAGTAACTCCAAAAAATATTCGTCTAAGAAAGAAAATTTTAGATAAAACAGAAAGAATTAGATGGATGAGAGCAAACGGATTATTATAAAAAGATTAGGATTAAGGAAGAATTCCTTAATCCTTTTTTATTTGTTTTTTCTTATATAATAAGGCAAAAATACATATCTTTTTTATGAAACCCTACGGAAATAAGCGTCTTAGACATATTTACATTTTTTTATGATTAATATATAATTGACCATGGATTTATGTGATTATATTGTATTTACATAATACAGAAAGGTGGACAGTTAATGTCTAAAGACGAAGAAAAAAATATTTTAGAAAATAATAACGATACATTTGTACCATCAGCAAGAAGTGGAAGTAGTGGAAGCAAAACTTCAACTTCAAAAAGTACAGCAGGAAATAATACAGTAAAAAGAATGACAACTACAGGAAGTTATTCAAATACAAATTTAAAAGTATCTACAGTTGCTAGAGAAAAATACAAAGAAAAGAGAAGGAAAAAAGCTGCAAGAAGAAAGGGCTTTCTTGGAGTTATTTCATTTATCCTAAGTTGGATAATCAAGATTGTTATTTTTGTAGCATTAGCTGGTGCAGGTTTATTCTTTGGTTTATGGCTTTCAGTTACACATGGAGCTGGAGCATTAACCAAAGAAACATTTGAGATAAATAACTTTACTACTTACGTATATGATATTTATGGCAATGAATATACACAATTAACTGGTGCAGAAAATAGAGATTATGCATCAATTGATGATATTTCTCCATATTTACCAGAAGCATTTATAGCAATCGAGGACGAAAGATTTATGCAACACCATGGCGTTGATTTAAAAAGAACTGGTGGTGCTACAATAAAATATATTTTAAGCAAATTTGGAATTGGTGAAGCAGAGTATGGTGGTAGTACAATTACTCAACAGGTTATTAAGAAGGCAACAGGAGAAGATGACCATTCATCTCTAAGAAAAGCAAAAGAAATAATTAGGGCTTTCCAATTAGAAAATTGGCTTACTAAATCTGAAATCATAGAGCTTTATATGAACCTAATTTATTTGGGTGAAGGAGCTTATGGTGTTGAAAAAGCATCATATACATATTTTGGAAAGAGTGCAAAAGAATTAAGTATTGCACAATGTGCATTAATTGCTGGTTTAGCGCAAGCACCGGAGGGATACAATCCATATAACTTCCCTGAGAAAGCTAAGAAAAGACAAGAACTTGTTTTAGGAAAGATGCTTGAGTTAGAAAAAATAACACAAGAACAATATGATGAAGCAATGGCTGAAGAATTAGTTTATGAAAGAGGAAACATTTCTTTGGCATCAAGCAATTCATATTTTGTTGATGCTGTCGTTGAGGCTCTTATAAAAGATTTAATGGAAGATAGAAATATCAACAGACAAATGGCACAAGCATTGGTTTATAATGGCGGCTTAAAAATTTACACAACTTTAGATCCCAATATCCAAGAAATACTTGAAACAACATACAAAGATGAAAAGTATTTTAAAACAAGAAAAGGTTATGATGAAAATCTTCAATCAGCAATGGTTATCATAGATTACAAAGAAGGAAACGTTGTAGGATTAATTGGAGGAGCAGGAGAGAAGACAACACTAAGAGGACTAAATAGAGCAACAGGTATGACTCGTTCAATTGGTTCAAATATGAAACCAATTGGTGTATATGGACCAGGATTAGAACTTGGTACAGTTACATCTGCTACAACATACAACGATATTCCAACAACTTATAGAGTTAATGGTTCAGCATGGTCTATTAAAAACTACGATGGAAGATATAGAGGATTAATTAATGTTAGAAAAGCAATAGAAGTTTCAGACAACGTTGTTGCTGCAAAATGTATGATGGAATCAGTTGGAACTGAATATTCATATTCATTCCTTGAAAAATTAGGTATTACATCACTTACATCTGCAGATAAAAAATCACCTGCTTCATTATCACTAGGTGGTATGAATAAAGGTATTAGTCCACTAGAATTAGCAGGTGCCTATGGAACAATTGCAAATAAAGGTGTTTACATAGAACCTAAATTATATACAAAAGTTACAGATAGAAATGGAAACATAGTATTCAAAAAACAAAGTAAAATTAGAGATGTTATGTCTGTAGAAAATGCATATATTCTTACAGATATGCTTCACACGGTTGTTGTAGGAAGTGAAGGTACAGGTTCTGCTGCTAAATTAAATGGTATAGATGTTGCAGCTAAAACTGGTACAACATCAGATGATAAAGATAGATGGTTTACAGCATTCACACCATACTATGTTGGTAGTGTTTGGTTCGGATACGATACACCTGAATATATAAATGTTTCAACAAACCCTGGAGCAAAAGTATGGCATGATGTTATGGCAGAAGTTCATAAGGAAAAGCCAAATGCAACATTTGAAAAACCAGCAGGAGTTGTTAACGTTACTGTATGTAGAGATTCTGGTTTACTTGCAACAGACGCATGTAGAGCAGATAAAAGAGGAAATAGAGAAATTACATGCATATTTAATAACAAGAATGGAACGATTCCAAAAACAAAGTGTAATGTTCATGAATGGGTTGAGGTATGTCCAGAAACATTTGAAAAACCAAATCCAGTATGTATACAAAAAGTTGGAACAATTAAGATTTCTAGAATTAATAGACATTACCAAAAGACACCATCTTATAAAACAGCAGATTATGCTTATGAAACACCAAGTGTTTATTGTACACTTCCTGAGCATTATTGCCCAACAGATTTAAATGGTAATTTCATAGCTCCAAACTCTGCAACTACAGCAAGACAAAATGCAATCGAAGATGAAGTAAATAAAATAAACGAAAATATTAATTCAATAGAAAATAATTCAACGAGTACGACGAATAATGCGCCGACGATAATAATACCGTCATCGTCGACATCAAGTAGTAGTACAACAACATCGCCAAGTAGTTCAACTTCGACGAGTTCGAATACGGATTCTGGAAAAACGACAACGTCAAGTAGTTCATCATCCTCAAAAACAAATTCAAGTAGCTCATCGAGTAGTTCAAATAAAAAGGATGACAGTGATAGCGGACGAACGACTTTATATTGGTGGGAAAGATAAAAAAACATAATTCACAAAGGAGAAAGATATGGTTAAAAAAGTTGGTATTCTTACAGCTGGAGGAGATTGTCCAGGACTAAATGCAGTTATTAGAGGTGCAGTAAAAACAGCACTATATAACAATGTTGAAGTGTATGGATTCTTAGAAGGTTATCAAGGATTATTAAAAAACAATTTTGTAAAATTGGGACTTAATGAAGTTAGCGGAATAATTCACAAAGGTGGAACAATTCTAAAATCAAATAATGGTACTAACTGTTTTGCTGTTCCAGAGACAAATGAAAAAGGTGAAAAAGTATTTGTAGATAAATCAGAAGAAGTAGCAGAAATGCTTAAAAAAGACGGATTCGATTGCATAATTGTTGTAGGTGGAGATGGCTCATTAAAATCTGCTCGTGACTTTATGCTAAGAGGAGTAAATGTTGTAGGTGTGCCAAAAACAATAGACAACGATGTCCCATTTACAGATGTAACATTCGGATTTAACACTGCAGTCGAAGTTGCTACAGAGGCTATTGATAGACTTAGAACTACAGCTGAATCACATGGAAGAATTATGGTGCTAGAAGTAATGGGAAGATATGCGGGATGGATAGCTCTTTCTGCTGCACTTGCAGGAGGCGCAGATAACTGCTTAATTCCAGAAATTCCATATGACTTGAGTAAAGTTGTAGAAAAAATAAACAAAAGAAGTGAAGCAGGAAGAAACTATAGTATTATAGTTGTTGCTGAAGGAGCAAAACCAAAAGAAGGAACTATGTCTATTAGAGAGATAGAAGAAAGTGGTTCAGGAAATGCTGGATTAGATAGCGTAAAACTTGGAGGAGCAGGAGCTTTTGTTGCAAAGGAAATAGAGAGACTTACAGGACAAACAACAAGAGCAACTACACTTGGATATATTCAAAGAGGAGGTAACACTTGCTCTTACGACAGAATATTATCAACTGAGTATGGAAGTTTAGCAATGCAACTTGCTATAGAAGAAAAATTTGGAAGAATGGTAACAATGCTTAATGGAAAACTTCAAAGTATTTCATTAAATGAAGTTGCTGGCTCTGACACGAAAGTTGGTGCTAAATCTTCAAACTTAAAACTAGTTGATCTATCAGGAGATATGATTCAAACAGCACGTCGTATAGGAATTTGTTTCGGAGATTAATTTTAATAAAAAGAAAAAAGGAATGCTTTATGACTGAAAACAAAAAACAAAAACTTGAAGAGTTTAAAAATAATATTAAAAGCAAAAATGTTGCAGTAGTCGGAATGGGCGTTAGCAATATTCCATTGGTTAGATATTTGTTATTGCTTGAAGCAAAAGTAACAATATTTGATAAACGTCCATTAGAAAAACTAGATCCATATCTTTATGAAGAATTTTCAAACAAAGGTGTAAAATTCTCATTAGGTGAAGACTATTTTGCAGGTCTAAATGGCTTCGATTATATTTTCAGAAGCCCTAGTATGAGACCTGATGTTAAAGAGGTAGAGGATGAAGTTAAAAGAGGTGCAATTCTAACATCAGAAATTGAAATGCTTCTTGAACTATGTCCAGGAAAGATTATAGGTGTTACTGGAAGCGATGGTAAAACAACAACAACTACCTTGATATATAAAATTTTGTGTGCAGAGGGATATCATTGTTATTTAGGTGGTAATATCGGCACACCTTTATTTTCTTTAATAGATGAGATGAAAGAAGACGACATTGTGGTATTGGAATTAAGTTCATTCCAATTAATGACTGCAAAAGTAAGTCCACAAATTGCTGTCATTACAAACATATCACCAAATCATCTAGATATTCACAAAGATTATGATGAATATATTAATGCAAAGAAAAATATTTTCCTTCATCAAAAAGAAAATGGATTATTGATTTTGAATTATGATAATGAAATAACGAAATCTTTTGAAGAAGAAGCAAAAGGTAAAGTTAGATTCTTTAGCACACATAGTGAGCTTCAAAATGGTGTAATTTTAAGCGATGATACAACAATCAATATAGTTGAAAATGGAGATAAAAGAGAAGTAATAACCAAAGATGAAGTTTTACTTTTAGGAAGACACAATCTAGAAAATTGTTGTACTGCAATTGCTGCAATTAAAGAATTGGTGTCAGTTCCATCAGTTAGACAAGTTCTTACAACATTCAAAGGTGTTGAACATAGAAATGAACTTGTAAGAACAGTAAATGGAGTTACATGGAGAAACGATTCAATTGGAAGTAGTCCAACAAGAACAATTGCGGGATTAAATTCTTTTGATCAAAAAGTAATATTGATTGCAGGCGGATATGATAAACATTTAGATTACACAGAACTTGGAAAAGTAATTGCGGATAAAACAAAAGCTTTGATTTTACTTGGACAAACATCTGAAAAAATTAAAACTGCAACAAAAGATGCAATGAAAGAAAAGAAAGTATCTGCAAATGACTTACCAATAATTGAATGCAAGAGCTTAGACGAAGCTGTTATGGAAGCAAGAGACTGTGCAACAGATGGTGATATTGTTTTCTTTTCACCAGCCTCGGCAAGTTTTGATATGTTTAAAAATTTTGAAGAACGTGGAAAAAAATATAAAGAAATAGTAAATGGTTTATAAAATTTAGGTGTTAGAGTATGAAATTGAGTGAATTAACTGAAGAACAAATGGCAAAAATTACGCCACTTATGCTTCAGTACATTGAGTCTAAAAAAGAATATAGTGATTGTATTTTGTTATACAGAATTGGCGATTTTTATGAAATGTTTTTTGATGATGCAGAAATTGCATCACAAGTTTGTGAACTTGTTTTAACAGGAAAAGATTGCGGAATAGGTGAGAGAGCGCCTATGTGTGGAATTCCTTTTCATAGTGTTGAGAACTATATACCAAGATTAGTTGGCAAAGGATACAAAGTTGCAATTTGTGAACAATTAGAAGACGCATCACTTTCAAAAGGTTTAGTAAAAAGAGATGTTATTCGTATTATTACACCGGGTACTGTTATTGAAACTAATATGCTTGATGAAAAGAAGAATAATTATATTGCTAGTGTATATAAAAAGGGACTTTCTTATGGATATGCATATTCAGATGTTTCTACAGGAGAATTTTATGCATCAGAGATTACATCAGGAAATAACTTTGGAAAACTATTAAATGAAATAGCAAAAACTTTGCCAAAAGAATTGGTTATTAATAACGAAATGTTTCAAGATGCAACAAATCTTAAAAATCTTAAAGAAAGATTTGACACGTTTAGTACTGTTATTAATTTGCCAGAAGAAATAGAAAAAGAAGAAACAGTTGCTAATTACATATCAAAAAATGGTGGTAACGTTTCGATACTTGATGATTACTTAAATGAATCACAAAAAGATTTGATGCAAAATACAGATAGTATCAAATTAAAAGATAAAAACACAAATCTATTTCAAGAAAATTCGGCACCAAATAACATTCTAAATGCTGAAAACTTTGATAAGTTAATCAAACTTAAATATGCTTCAAAAGCGGGTTTGATGCTTATTAAATATATTAAAGAAACACAAAAAATCGATCTTACACATATTAATAAAATTGGGTTATACAATGTTGAAAAATATATGACTCTAGATAGTATTGCAAGAAGAAATCTAGAATTAACAGAAACAATTAGAGATAGAAATAAAAGAGGTAGTCTCCTTTGGGTTTTAGATAAGACATCAACATCAATGGGTGGAAGACAACTTAGAAAATGGGTTGAAGAACCACTTCTAGAAAAAGAAGAAATAGAACAAAGATTAGATGCGGTTGAAGAATTAAAAGATAATTTAATGCTTCGTTCTGAATTAAAAGATGCACTTAAAAAAGTATATGACATAGAACGTTTGGCAGGAAAAATCGCTTATGGAACTGTTAATGCAAGAGAGCTAGTTACACTTAAAAATTCTTTATCACAAATTCCAGAAGTTAAGTCACTTTTAAAAGATTCGAAATCAGCATTATTAAAATCTTTGTATAAAGATATTGATGAATTAAAAGATATATACAAACTAATTGATGATGCTATAGTTGATGATCCACCAATTTCAGTAAAAGAGGGAGGAATTATTAAACCAACTTACTCAAAAGAAATTGGAGAATATATCACAGCAGCTCGAGATGGGAAACAATGGGTTGCTAATCTTGAGGCAAGAGAAAAAGAATTAACTGGTATCAAAAATTTAAAAGTTGGATATAACAAAGTCTTTGGATATTATATAGAAGTTTCAAAAGGAAATGTAAATAATGTTCCAGAAGATAGATACATTAGAAAGCAAACACTTACAACAGGTGAAAGATATATTACAGAAGAACTAAAAAACATGGAAGGCATCATTTTAGGTGCACAAGAAAAAACGGTATATCTTGAATACGAAATATTTGTAAAAGTTAGAAATGAAATAACAAAAGATATTAAGAGATTGCAAGATACGGCAACATCAATTGCTATATTAGACACATTAAATTCTTTTGCGGATGTTGCAGAGGAAAATAATTATTCAAAACCAAAGATGTCAAATGATGAAGTAATTAAAATATCAAATGGCAGACATCCAGTTGTTGAGAAGTTAATACCTACTGGAAGTTTTGTTCCAAATGACACATTGTTAGATATTAATGAAAATAGAGTAAATGTAATTACTGGACCAAATATGGCAGGTAAATCTACATACATGAGACAAGTTGCATTAATATGTCTTATGGCACAAATAGGAAGTTTTGTTCCAGCAGATGATGCACAAATTGGAATTGTTGATAGGATTTTCACACGTGTTGGAGCATCAGATGACTTATCTACCGGTCAATCAACATTTATGGTTGAAATGTGGGAGGTTGCCAACATTTTAAACAATGCAACGTGTAAAAGTTTATTAATACTTGATGAGATAGGAAGAGGAACATCAACTTATGACGGACTTTCTATTGCGTGGAGCACAGTAGAGTATATCGCCAACAAAGATAAAATAGGTGCAAGAACATTATTTGCAACACATTATCATGAACTTACTGAATTAGAAGATAAAGTTGATGGCGTTAAGAATTATTGTATTGCCGTTAAAGAAAAGGGAGAAGATGTAATCTTTCTTCGTAAGATTATTGAAGGTGGAGCAGATGAGAGTTATGGAGTTCATGTAGCAAAACTTGCTGGAATTCCAAACACAGTTATTACAAGAGCAAACAAAATCTTAAAAGATCTAAAAGAACAAAATTTTGTTTACGAAGCTAAGAATAATAAAGTTCAAAAAGAAACTGTTCCAACATTTGGACAAATGGATTTATATAATTATAGATTAGGAGAAATTGCAGAAGAATTAGAGAAGATAAATTTGGATGAGTTAACTCCAATTAATGCACTAAATATTTTATCTAAAATGAAAGAGAAACTTTAAGGAGCACAAATGAAATTAGGAGTAAATTACTTATTAGAAGTTAAAGAACTATTTGAAGAAGGAAAAATTGATTTTATAGATTACTTTAAATTATATAGCATCAATGGAGAACTAGAAGGAATTGATTGGTGCAACGAAAAAAGATGGCTTATGTTTCATGGAGTAATTGGAAAAGGATCTGCCGTCGCTGAAAAAGATTTAATAGAAAAAATCGATATTCCTAAAACGATAGAAGTTATTAATAGATCAAGAACACCACACTTGTCACTACATATTAGCATTTGGAATGGTGAACAAACAGAAGAAGAAACATATGAAGCAATTAAACAAAATGTTGATTATTTAAAGAAGAATATAGGCAAAAACATTATTTTAGAAAATTTTCCGTATAGAGGCGCTAGAAACAAACATGAATTTTTAATTCGCCCTGAAGTTATAAGCAAAATTGTATATGAAAATGATGTGGGATTTTTGTTTGATATTTCTCATGCAAGAAAAGCGGCAGAACATTTTAATATGACACTGGAAGAATATGTTTCTAAACTTCCAATGGATAGAGTAGTAGAATTCCATTTGGCGGGAATGTTTGATTTTCCTGACATTTCAAAAGAAGAAATAAGAAATCAATATAATAAACGTCAAATAGAATTTATAAATAAGCAAATTGAAAAGTATGGTATGCGATTTGATAATCATGGAACATTACATGAAGAAGATTATTCTTTTCTAGAAGAATATTTACCAAAATATAAAAACACTTTGAAGTATATTACATTGGAATACGGAAGTTATTTAAATGGAGATTTGGATGAAGATGATGCAGCAATATATCCTATTGCAAGTTTCAAAAGATCAAATCCAAAAATCAAGGAAGAAGTTTTAGAACAACTAACGAGACTTAAATCAATTATAGATAATATCTAACAATTGTTTATATAAATTTTAGGAGGTACGTGGATGGGAAGCATTGTTCTTTTAGATGAACAAACAATAAATCAGATTGCTGCTGGAGAAGTAATTGAAAGACCAGCAAATGTTGTTAAAGAAATGTGCGAAAACTCTATAGACGCAGGTGCCACATCAATTACAGTTGAAATAGAAAATGGAGGTATTTCTTTAATTAGAATTACTGATAATGGAAAAGGAATTGCACCTGATGATATCGCATATGCTTTTGAAAGACACGCAACATCCAAAATTAGAAGAGCCGAAGATTTGCTTAAAGTTTCTACAATGGGTTTTAGAGGAGAGGCTTTGGCATCAATTGCATCTGTTAGTAAAATTGAAATGACAACTCGTACAAAAGAACAAGACACTGGAATAAAAGTTTGGGTTGAAAACGGAGAAATTGTAAGAGAAGAAGAGTGTGGTGCACCTATTGGTACAACAATTACAGTAAATGAACTTTTCTTTAATACACCAGTTAGATATAAATTTTTGAAAAAAGATTTTACAGAAGCAGGATATATAGAAGATGCAGTTTCAAAACTTGCACTTGTACATCCTGAAATATCATTTAAATTTATTAACAATAAAAAAACAAGTTTGCAAACATCAGGAAATAATGATTTGAAATCAGTAATATATAGTGTATATGGTAAAGACGTTGCAAATAATTTACTTGAAGTTGATTCAGAATATGAAGGATATAAAGTTACTGGTATGTGCGGCAAACCAGAGATTGCACGTTCTAGTAGAACTAATCAATTGTTCTTCGTAAATGATAGAAATATTAGAGATAAAATATTATCATCAGCGGTTGATAAAGCATATGGTACCTTGCTTCATGAAGGAAGATTTGCATTTTGTGTTCTTAACATTAAAATGAGTCCAGAATTAGTTGATGTTAATGTTCATCCTGCAAAACTTGAAGTAAGATTTCAAGAAGAAGGAAAAGTTTTTTCAGCAGTTCATATAGCGATTAAAAATGCATTATTTTCAAATGACCTTACAGTTATAGATGATGAAGAAACTTTGAAAGAAAAAGAGAATGGATTAAGAGAAGAACCTAAGAAGGGATTCTTTGATAAAGTAAGGCCTAGAGAAGAAAACATTGCAATAAAGAATTTTGAAAAAGTATTAGAAGATGTTAAAGAAACAACTGATACATTTAAAAAATATGATTTGAGTTCTGAAATATTAAAAGCACAAGATGATGACATCTTAGAAGAAACACCAAAAAATAATATTGTTAAATTAGATTTTCAAAAAGAAATAGAAGTTCTTAAAGAAAACAAACTTCAATTAAATGAAGAAGTTGAAGGATATGTTCATGAGAAGAAAACTGCTTCTGAAGATGAATATATCAACCTATCAAAGCTAGATTTTGATAAGAAAAAAGAAGAAGATAATAATGTTATTGATTTAAATAAATTCAGTATTACTGATGAGGATATAGCAAGAGGAGAAGAAAAGGACGAGTATTTAAATAAAAATAAGCTTTTTGATGTAAAAGAAGATTTTGGAAAAGTTACATCTGTACCAGATGTTGAAGGAGTTTCTTCTGAAAATCAAGAAAGCATTTTTGAAAGTTTATTAAAGGATGGAGACTCACTTTTGCCAGATTATCAAATAATAGGTGTTGCATTTTTAACATACATTTTCGTTCAAATCGAAGATGAAGTTTATATCTTTGATCAACATGCTGCTCATGAGAGAGTGCTATATGAAAAAGTAAAAAAGAATTATTACTCAGATGGTGGAAAAGAATCTCAAATGCTTTTATTACCAGATGTTTTAGAACTATCTAAAAAAGACATGAGCTTAGTTTTAGAACACATGGATATGTTTAAGAATGCTGGATTTGAATTAGAAGAATTTGGAGATAATACAATAAAAATTGTTGGAGTTCCTGCAATATGTTATGAAATGAATACAAGAGATTTATTCTTGGATATTATTGATGGATTAGAGATAACCAATAAAACTACAACAGAAGAAGTTGAAAATAGATTCTTAGCAACTGTTGCTTGTAAAGCAGCAGTAAAAGCAAATATGAAATTAAGTGATAAAGAGATTAAAGATTTATTTGATGAATTATTACTTCTTGAAAATCCATTTACATGTCCTCACGGACGTCCAACAGCAATTAGACTTACAAAAGATGAGATTGAAAAGAAGTTTAAAAGAAAAGGATTTTAAAAAATTTAGAAAGGAGATGCAGTAAATGAATAATAAAGTAATTGTTATTTGTGGACCAACTGCATCTCGGAAAAACATCTCTTGGAGTAGAGGTTGCTAAGATATTAAATGGTGAAATTATTTCTGCTGATTCTATGCAAATTTATAAAGAAATGAATATTGGAACAGCAAAAGTAACTCCTGAAGAAATGCAAGGAATACCACACTACTTAATTGATTTTCTAAATCCAGATGAAGAATACAATGTTTCTTTATATGCTGAAAGTGCAAATCAAAAAATTAAAGAAA
>Ga0247610_10004296_pt1 | contig 15288 bp, 16 predicted proteins | sample 174DNAGHGhighgp2_FD_193483 | JGI IMG/M metagenome (GOLD analysis project Ga0247610, IMG submission 193483) | Sheep rumen microbial communities from Palmerston North, Manawatu-Wanganui, New Zealand - 1742 DNA GHGhigh gp2 | ecosystem: Host-associated > Mammals > Digestive system > Stomach > Rumen... | reverse complement strand
CTTGTAGATGGGCAAGGTGAGGTTGTCCTCAACAGTAGCAGGGACACAGGCACTCATGCCCGCAATCCGCACGTTATTGATAGTTAACTGTGACATATTATTGTTTTAGTTTCAATCGTTGAATTTTTCCCGACGATGTGCGGGGGATTTTGTCCACCCACTCCCACAGCGCGGGTATTTCATGGGCAGGCAACAATTGCACTATACGGTTCTTGATTTCTTCGATGCTCAAGGGGCAGTTGCCCTGTACCATGTAAGCCTTGGGCACTTCGCCGAGGACGCCCTTGGGGTCGGGCTCCGCTACGCAGGCACAATCAGGGATACCCAGTGAGAGGATGGCTGCCTCGATGGTGGCCGGACTGACTTTCTCGCCACCGACGTTGATCAACTCTTTCTTGCGGCCAGTCAGGTAGAAAAAACCGTCGGCATCACGATGTCCCCAGTCTCCAGTACGGAACCAGCCGTCATGAAAAGCTTCCTTATTGTCTTGTGGCAGGAAATAGGTGTGCATCACCATATTGCCGCGTACACAGATTTCTCCTTCCTGGCCATCATCAACGGGATTGCCGTCATCATCGAGCACACAGACCTCGACCAATGAAGATGCCGGACGGCCTACCGATTCAAGAAGATCGGCATTGGTGTGAAATTCGTTGAACATGGCACGAGAGGCCTCGGTAAGGCCGTAGTGCATGCACAGACGTGTGTTGGGGAAAAGCTGCATGAGCGTCATCTTATCTTCCAGCGGAAGAGATGCGCTGCCAATTTCTATATATCGGATTTGATCGGCAAAGCGTGCAATCCTATTGCCACTCAAGCGCTTAATGTATTGCCACACAGCAGGAACCATACCAAAACCCGTCACGTGTTCGGCCTCGAGTACAGCGAAAAAGGACTTGAGGTTTGCAAAATTAGGCACCAGCACGAGGGTGCCGCCGGCCATGAGCACACAGCGCAACCGTCCAAGCCCAAAAGAGTGACTGAGAGGTAATGCCAATGCCTCGACATCGTCGTCTCCATTCCCAATAAATCCATTAGTATTGGCGGCAGAGCCAGCGATGTTGGCATGAGTCAGACAAACGCCTTTCGGTTTGCCTGTTGTGCCCGTCGTGAACATCACATCGGCGATATCATCGGGCGACAATTCGGGAAGGTCAAACGGACCGGCTAACGCATTGTCCAGATTCACATCCTTGAATGCTATACAATGGCAGTTGTCATCGGTCGAGCCAATTGAACCAATCAGAATCGCCGGATTGACAATGCTGATGATGTAATCGAGGCGCTCACGCGGAGAAGCCGAATCGACCACCACATTCACCACCCCCAAGAGGTGGGCTGCGAGATATAAATATACAAACTCGGCCTCCTTGTTGGCGGACAGCAGGATATGATCTCCTTTGTGAAGTCCTGAAGCGCACAAAAAACGCGCTGCGGCCTCAACATTGGCGACCAACTGGCTATAGGACACACGATTAACGCCCTCGACAAGCGCAATCTTGTCGGGGTGTTCCATCGCATGCCTTAAAATGTCACACAGCACAGGGCTGTGAGGAGCATCAAACATTCTTGAGTTTATTGACTTCATCGACGAGCGACCTCACCGATGTCAAATCAAAAAGATCTTCAAGCGGGAACTCAACATCAAGTTCCTGCTCTAAAGTACTGATAATAGCAAGATTGCCAACTGAATCCCACTCAGGGATGTCCCCCGACGAGAGATTGTCGGTAATCACTGTGATATCCACATTGAGGACCTTGGCTATGATTTCTTTTACCTGTGCCTCCATCAAAAAAGGATAGGATTCTGCTAATAATGGGGTTAAATAACCTATTTATGTTTTTCAACTATATCATACAAATCCTGAATGGTATCAGAATTGATGATGTCATTGCCCTTGATGATCACGTCATACTCGTCATCAACCATGGCAATAATGGACAACGCTGTCAACGAGGACCACTCATCAAGTTCCTTGAACCTGGTGTCGGCCGCAAAGAGTTCCTCATCGGTCTCGTCGAACTGCGCTGCAAAATTCTCTATAAAATCTTGTATGTTCATATCACGTTATGGTGCAAATATGTTGCCAATTATAGATAATTGCAAAAATAACGGGGCAAAAGTAGTTTATATTTTTAATACTACAAAGTTTTTTATTAAAAACTATATGGAGAAACCGCCATCGATGACCAAATCATGGCCCGTCAACCAGCTGGAAGCATCACTCAAGAGATATATCGCGCCGTTGGCGATGTCCTGTGGCTTACCATAACGGCCCAACGGATATTTCTTGGCATCCTCGGCCAGTTGCTCCTCGGTAATCGTGCTGCGGTGAATGAGGGGCGTTTCAACCATGCCAGGACAGATGCTATTCACCCTGACCTTGCGCGACGCATACTCACGAGCTGCATATTTCATCACCGAATTCAGGGCTGCCTTGGAAGCGCCGTACACGCCATTACCCGGCATGAAGCTGTGTGTGCCACCGATGGAAGCGATCAGCACCACCGACGCGCCCTTGTTGAGGGATTTCTTTTTATACATCAGACGCATGAGCTCTACAGGCGCGAAAAAGTTGACATCGAACATGGCATCAAACTTCTCGCGAGTGCCGAATTGCAGGGGTAACGTCGTTGAGTTGCCGGCACACAGCACAGCACCGTCAACTGGCGGCAATGATGCCACCAGTCGCTCAACGTCTTCCTGGGATGTCATGTCGGCCAAAACTTGGATATGGTCGGTGCCATTATTATCCAATTGATCAACTGTTGACTGTAAACGCTCCCGGTCGCGAGCCGTCACCACAAGGCGTGCCCCCATGCGGGAGCAAGCGATGGCCGTCTCCTGGCCAATGCCCGACGAAGCGCCCGTCACCAGAATGGTCTTTCCCTCCAAAGAAAAAGGATTATAGTTCATGTCCATTGTAGTTTTTATCATTTGAATTCAAATTTCTTGGCGGGGACACCGATATAGGTGCTGCCGTCCTTAGGCTTCGTCATCAGCACACTGCCTGCACCAAGCGTTACCCTATCGCCGATCTTAACCTTCTGGAGCACAACACTGTCCACACCCAAAAGGTTACAGTTACCCACAGTAACAGCACCCGACAAATGCACGCCAGGCATCAAGACATTGAAATCGCCAATGATGTCATCGTGTCCCATGACATCAGAGCCATTGAAGACATTGAAGTTACCGATAATAACATCGCATGTAGCACTGCAATTATCCTGAATGATATTGCCACGGCCAATCTTGAATGTCTCGGGGTCAAGCACCTTGAAAGAGGGTGCGATGAGGTTCGGGTAGGTGATATTGGGATTGGTGATACTGTCGTAGATGAGTTTGCGAATCCTGGGATCACCCACGGCAATGGCTAGTGCAAGCGGCTCGTCCACGGCATTTAAAGAATCCTTATTACCAATAATCTCCCCGTAGTGAGAGACTGGGGTTCCCACGGGTATATTGTCATCATAGAAGCCGACAATTTCCCATTGTGTGTCACTCTCCTTGTTGATCCGATGAATGCCACCGGCCACCTCTCGGCCAAGACCACCGGCACCATAGATCGCAATACGCTTGATTTCTTTAGACTTCATACCTTCAATTGTATTCTTTCCTTCATCCAAATTATAACGATAGCTGGGGAAATAGGATGATTCTCCATGATAGTCCGAATCTATCTCTTTTCGCCAATCCACCAATAGGGCATAAACACCTGGGTTAAAAATTTCCTGCCCAATCGAGAACTGATAATCACTATTCCGATTAAAAGCAGCCTTGAATTTATAGAGATTATCCTCGCCTGAGCCAACACCACCGCCCAAGTGGAAAAGCCTAAATCCATTTTCACAACCCCATAATGCAGCCTCATAGAGCAAGAGGTTGGTCGGAGCGTACTTGCGGTATTCGGCCACGGTTCCTGAGAGGTGATAATGCATCAGTCCGTTAGAATGCAAAATAATGGAAATGGCGATAATCTTTCCGTCCATTAACGCATAAAACACCTCTGCGTTGTCACTCAGGCTGTCGATAATGGATTGGTAGAAAGAATCCTTAAAGAAATAGTAGTCGACCGCTTTATCATACCGCATGGTCTCATCGTAAATCTGCTTGAAGGTCGCCATGAGTTCGGCTGTCGGTTTGCAATGCTCGATTTTGACGCCATTCTTAAGAGCTTTGCGAATCATGTTGCGGTTCTTGCTCTTGATGTTATTCCATATTATCTCATTGCTGCTGAGATCTATAGCGATAGTTTTACCCAAGTCGATAACACGACTGACAGGCTTCAAGGGCTCTGCATTTTTCAATACAGGACTGTATCGCACAAAATTGCTCACGCAATTGTTCTCGAGCATGAAATCCTTATATTCTCTATAGAAGGATTTCAGGTTTGCTTCAGTCACGTCACCCTCAAATATCCAGCCACCGTAACCATAGGGTGTTGTCAAGTCATACCACTTGCCCGGCTTGAACTTGCCAACGGTCCATGGGAGTACAGACAAATCACGCTTCATCGCGACATACAGTCCCCGCATCTCATCTGATTCATAATCAATCAGAATCGGGTCGCCAACACCATGAAGCATAAACGCCTCAACATAGCCATGAGAATAATACACATCATGGAAGCCAAAAGAGGCCACCGTTTTGTCCCATTCGGACTTGTGCTTAAATGTTATTATCTTAATCATAGCACAAATTAATTTAAACAGCCAGATATAATAGACCGCAACTTCACCATATCTTCAATGCTATATCTTGCATCACAGTGAATTGACAGCATTCTCCCAGAGAAATTCCTTGCAACTTGAGATTGATTCTCCGGAATATTCCACAAGACAGCTGGATAGACATTCCGTTCAATTAAACGTACTCGATAAGAGTCCCGTTCTTCTCCTGTATCGAACAACATCGTTAACGAAAACGGATTGCATCCTGAGTTTTCAGGTTCCAGAATCTTCACCCCAACGATTTGATCAACGATTCCTTTAAATATCTCACGATTAGCAATTTTCTGGCGATACCACAGGTCTATATCAAAACCATTCAAGTAATCGGCAGACTCCTTGTCAATCTTCGATATTCTCAGTTTCTCGATCTCTTCCTCGGTTGAAAGCATATCAATCCTGAACTCATTTTTGTCAGCAATCTTATCATCAAGATACAATGCTTTTCTTCTCATCGCACTCCATCGCCTTGATGCCAGATTCTCATTCTCTTGTGTCAAATCCGGTTCATGCTTAAGCTTTAAGCCTTTAGGTGACCACAATATGCCACCTTCGGCCAATGGAATGGTTTTTCTTAACGACGCTATGCACCAATCAGCATCACTGTTGGCAGCCCACTCTCCAATCAAGTCATGGGTATGATCTTCAATAACCGGAACAGGAACACCCTGGTTAGTTCTCCAAGATCTTAACCCGAAATAATTCACCCTTAACAGAGCATCGCCTTTTTCAAAATGAATACCCCGAAGAATATCTCTATCATTCGCCAGTGGGTAGTCTGGGTAAAACCTTAGTTTGACGCCTTCTCTTTCTAATGAAGCCAACACCTCATAACAAAAATACTCTGGTACCCATAAGCACTTCCAAGCATTCTGCCGATAGAGGTCAATTATCGGATGACGGCCCGAAGCATAAAAGGTCGCATTAGAGAAATAATCTCTAATAGATGAGCCTTCTCGATTCAGAGTCCTCAAATAATGAAAGTCAGAGCCGAATTCCTTCATGTATTCTACTGAATGTTATTTATTTTTTTCCATTCAAAATACTCACTTCTGAGAATAGCAACAGGAATCTCATCATAATAGGAATTCTCTTTAAAAACGCATTGACGATATCGACCTTCTTCAACCCATCCGCATTTGGAATAAAGCTTTTGCGAAGGAATATTGTATTCTAAAATGCCGCCATACAATCTATTGAGTTGAAGCTCTTCAAAAGCATATTTCATCACTGCAACAACAGCATCAAATCCGATTCCTTGCCCTTTAGGAGCATCTTGCGTCAATTTGATACCATGGAATGCACTTCTGTTTTTCCAATCAATATCTGTTAATGTAGAAATCCCCACAAAATTCCCTTCATATTCTATAGCAAATCTATGACTATTAGAATTACCCATAGATCTAGCGTACCAATCCATCTGTTGCTGTTTTGAAACAGGGAAACTCCAACCAACCACCATTTTTTCCATTTCCGGATCATTTACAGTGGCACGTAAAGCATCCATATCAGTGGGTTCAAGTGCTCTCAATTTAACTTTTCCGAAATAAATGTCCATAACTCAATTCAATAACACGTGTCAATATTTGTTATTTTGCATCATTCGTTCAGTAAAATGCAAATCATCTACATTAACCATATCATCTGCCCCATTGCCCACATCTCGTCCACAAAAAACATTCTTTATGGTCATGAAAACAATTTTCAAATCAGTCAAAAGCGTACAATGATCAACGTACCACACATCAAACTCAAACTTTTTACTTAATTTGCAGTGATTACGCCCATTCACTTGTGCCCAACCCGATATCCCAGGGCGGACTTCATGACGTCTTGCTTGCTCTGGTGAATAAAGAGGAAGATACTGTACAAGTAAAGGTCTTGGACCAATAAAGGACATATCTCCTCTCAAAACATTAACTAATTGGGGTAGTTCATCTATCGACGTCGTACGCACAAAGCGACCGGCTTTAGTCAAGCGCTTATTATCAGGTAGCAGATTTCCATTAGCATCGCGCTCATCAGTCATTGTCTTGAACTTAACGATCTTAAAAATCTTTCCGTGAAGTCCAGGCCGTTCTTGAAAGAAAAAAGCGCCAGCCCCCTTGTTAGCGAAATGCAACAAGATGGTAACAACCAGTAAAATCGGACTTACACAGATAAGGCCAATCAGAGCCAACGTGAAATCAATTACTCTTTTAAAAAAATGCTTATACATACCAAGTAGATGTCAATTGCCATTGAATGCTTCCATCGTGTCTTGTCCTTTGTGGGAAATCCCATCACGAGCCACCACTTTTTTTATTGTGATGAGAATAATCTTCAAATCCGTCATAAAGGAGCAATGGTCAACATACCAAACATCAAGCTTGAACTTCTCGTCCCAAGACAAAGTATTCCGCCCATGACACTGCGCCCAACCAGTAATGCCCGGTCGCACCTCATGCCTGCGTGCTTGTTCGGGAGAGTAAAGTGGCAGATAACGCACAAGCAAGGGGCGCGGGCCGATTATGGCCATGTCTCCTACAAGGACATTAAACAATTGGGGCAATTCATCAATGCTTGTTGCCCGGACAAAACGCCCCACCCTAGTGAGCCGTTTGGAATCGGGCAGCAATTCTCCCGACGCATCGCGTTCATCGGTCATTGTCTTGAACTTGATGATCTTGAAAATCTTGGCATCCTTACCGGGGCGTTCTTGAACGAAAAACGCGCCTGCACCCTTATTGGCAAAATGTAACCATATAGTCACGACCAATAACAGTGGTGACAGACAGATAAGTGCGACTAATGCTATTAAAAAGTCGAAAATCCGCTTTATATAATTCCTGTAAATTCCTTTCATGCTTTTCCGTTAAGTATCTCATGATAAAAATCATAGAGACATTTCCTCACGTAGCCCTGCTCGTAACGTGATTCCACGAGGGGGCGAGCGTTAACAGACATCGATTTAAGCTCATCAGGAGATTCAACAAAGTATTTCATTGCTTTATACAAGGCGTCTTCATCTTGTGGCGGGATGATAATGCCATTCTTGCCATTTATAATAATCTCTCGAGAGCCGTTGATGTCAGTAACAATACTTGGCAGTCCCATCGCTCCTGCTTCGATAACAACATTTGGGAATCCCTCGCGGTAACTTGGGAATACCAGTGCATCGGCCGCGGCGTAAAATGGCCTGACATCACTTTGGGGGCCAACAGCTTCAATGCCGTCTCCCTGATTAATCCGCTCGACTGTTGCTGGATTAACCGGGTCTAAGTTATCCTCCAGCCGACCGACCAAAACTAGCCTCACGTCTTTGTGTTCGCAGTGCAGACGGTCAAACGCAGCTACCAACTCGTTGATGCCCTTATCACGAACGATTCGCCCTACAAAAACAAATGTAAACCCATCGTGTTTTTGCCCCTTAAAGGGCTCAGGATTATAATGCTCCAGATCAATACCTCGAATATTACCATAGCCTAATACCTTGATAGGCTTACGGGTAATGTGATGACTGAGCAAGTCGTTTTTCACGCCCTCGCCTTCGGGAATGATATGGGTGGCACATGCACAAGTTATCCAGTCAGTTGCCATCAGAATGCGACGTTTCAACCCTGTTGATGTAGGCCACACCAGCCCGGTGAACATGTGTACGCGAAGCGGAACACGAGCCAGCCAAGCAGCCAGCATGCATATCAATCCAGCCTTCGGAGTTATTGAGTGAACCAGATCAGGACGTTCGTTTCTCATCACGCGCCACATCGCCCATAATGACTTCAAGTCACTAAGCAATGAGATGTGTCGCTGCATTGGGACAGCTATCGTGCGAACACCTTCGCGTCTGGCTACTTCATCCAGAGCTTCGCCGGGAGAAGATACAGCGACCACCTCGTAATCGTGAGACAAATCCTTCAACACACCCCTACAGAATACGTTCAAGGATTGCGGAACAGTTGATGCTCTCAGTATTTTTTTCATATTAAGTTAGTTATCTTGAGTGCCCATCAAGTCTTTATATAAATCAAGGTACTTTTGGGCCATGACAGATATATCGTATTGTTTTGCTTTCTCTTGGCAACGGGTTGCCACTTTTTGATATTCATCGGGATGCTCACACAGCCAATGGATTTTCTCGGCAAGTTCCTTGTCATCACCATGGGTGAAGAGCACTCCAGCCCCACCGACCATCTCACGCAAGCCGTCAACATCGCTGGCAACAAATGGCCGTCCTGACGCCATTCCCTCAATGCTGGACAACGAGAGCCCCTCCCAATGTGACGAGAGAACAACGACATCACTCTGCTCAAGGATCTCAGGAACATCCAGCCGCATGCCTAAGAAATCAACTCGGCTCTCAAGACCGAGTTCCTTGGTCAATGCATTAAGTTCATCTTTTTTCACTCCATCTCCTACCAATCTAAGGGAGTAGTTTTCAGGAAGATTTCTCATGGCACGCAATACGGTTTCATGATCTTTTTCGATTCTTAACCCAGCGACCATTGTCACAACAAAACCACTCTGATGAGAAATATCTTTGACTGGACGAAGAAAGCGAGACACATTCACGCCATTGAGAATCGTACAGATATTATTTCTTTTTCCTAAATAATCTTCCAAGTTTTTTCGGGGCTGATCAGCGATACACACAACAGCAGCATATCGGCTATACATCCAAGAATCGATAGGTTTGAACCACTTCATAGTTCGACGTCGATTGTTGGAACTATGTTCTGTAGTTACTAATGTCTTCGAATCACAGCTCAGCAATGTTGCGATAGGAGCAAACAACTGACATGCAGTGTTATGCGTATGTATAATATCATAATTACCAACAAAGCGAATCAACCTGAAGATGTTTAAAGGATTATAAACATTTTTACTCATTAAGAGTTGATGAACGGTTATCCCTTTTCCTTTTAAAACATCCATGAATGGCGTTTGCTCACCATTAAAAACCAAAAGTTCCACAACATTGCGTCCTTCGTCACGCAATAATGGTAACAAGTCCACTAAAAGATGTTCTGCCCCCCCTGTTTGGAGCGATGTAATCACATGAAGTATCCTCATCTCATCACAAAAAAGCATCAATTACTAAAAAGAATATCATTGAGCATTCACAAATAACACCCTACACAAGACTAATAATACTATTACAGCTAATTATCAGGAGACACAGGGTAAATGATATACTTGGATGTAGGAGAGCTATCGCGAGGAATTATTTTACCTGGATTTCCTATAACAATCGAATTGTCAGGTACATCAAAATTAATGAATGCTCCTGGAGCAATCAAGACATTGTTGCCAATATGAGCATTACCCACAACAACCGAGTTTGCGTTCATGCAGACATTATCCCCTATCGATGGTACTCCCGCATGACTACCTTCAGCATTACCAATCAAGCATCCTTGTGAGATGTTAAAGTTTTTTCCTATCACCGCACCAGGATTGACCACTATATGACCAAAGTGCACAATTCTAAAACCTCGGCCTATTCTTGTACCTGTGGGAATTTGTATATGCGTAATGAATTTGGTCAAGTGAAGGAAAAATGTGTAACACAAACGAGAAAATTTGTTTCGTGCATTGGAGGCATGACGAAAGAAGAAGATATAAGTAAATCCGGGTACGCAGAACACGTACTTCAGCCTTACCTTCAAAGAGCGATTTCGGGTTCCTTCATATCTATAAAGGTCTTCGCAAAGTATCTGATTAAAAAACAAAGACATGTTTCCAACTACATCAAATTTTCATTTTTGAGTTCCGCTTCACCTTATATCTTATCAAGCTATATAGAGCAATTCCGCTTGGGATGCACAACAACGTAAGCAGTTTTTCTGGACTTTCTTGGACGAAGTGCCAATTACGGCTAATGATGCTGCTTGACACATAATGAGTGCACACTTTTATTTTACGTTTCAAACTCTTAGTGGTCACCATTTCTGCTTTGCGAAAAAAAGCGAATCCACGAGGGTTATTCCAGTATTGCTTGAACATGTTGAAGCTAGACCCATCTTGTTGGTATTCGACAACGACTAAGGGCTCGTTGAGTGTGATAAGCTGATAATCCTGGTCAATGAGCATATACTTATATGCCAGCCCGACATATCGTTCACCCTCAAACAACGGATAATCAGGGTAACGCTTAATGACATCCGTGCGATATACCAGTTTTTTATCCCCGCGTCCACCAGAGTGGTAGAAACCTTGCAGTGTGGTCTTTACCGTCCCTTCAGGGAATCGGGTACCAATTACCTTGCCATCTTCTGTCACATCAAGGCCTATTATTCCGGCCACGTCATCACTGCCATGTTCACGCCAAAACGAGATAATCTTTTCCACAGCATCATCGGGCATAAAATCATCACTGTCAATGCATGTGTTCAACGGCGTTTCGATATTGCGATAAGCTGTGTTGTGCGCACCATGCATTCCTTGGTTCTGTTGATAAATATATCGGATGGGGATTTTGCCTTCAGCTATCCAACCCTCGACCAATTGACGCGTGTTGTCCGATGAGCCGTCATCAACCACCAACCAGCAAAAGTCTTTATTTGTTTGGCGGCACAGGCTCTCGTAGGTACGACCTATTGTATGAGCTCGGTTATAAGCAGGCGTAAAAACAGTCAGTGTTTTCATATAAAAAACGTTTTAGCATGCTACTATATCAATTCCTCCACCAATACTGGTTGAATCCATTGAAGCCCACACCGGTTCCAAAATAATAGACAAAGAACATGAAGAAGGTAAAGCCAGAATAGAAGAAAAGAATCAGTGCAGTTCTACGATCCTGATCTTTCCAGATATTCATGCGCAGCAACGGATATGCCATAACTACTGGATAAATAAACCAAGACAGATAAGCAAAACGATTGGAAAATGCAGCTCTAATTACCATAATCCAGAATGCATTACATAATAGATAAGTATTAGCTATAATAGTAAATACACTATCAGTGAATTTGCGACGTTGGGTTAAGTACCATATAAAAATGACAGGAAACATGCTATAAAACAGAAAATCCCACCTAAAACCAGTTTGTGAGAACTGAGCTTGTGACTCTTCATTAAAGTTAGCACTAGAATACCGATCCATGCGATCATCAAAGCCTAATGCAGCAAAAAAACTTTCCACCAAAGGACCTGCAGCCAATGATATAAAAATGGATGCTAACCAGAAACGTAACGCTATTTTAGTATCCTTAATAAATAATACCGATGCAATAGCCGCTGCTGTAGGCAACATAATGGAACGATGAATACTGAATGCTATAAACATCAATATCAAAGCTCCAAATCTTTTGGGTCCTCCCATAGTAAGCAAAGCGATTGCCACCAACTCAATACTACAAGACAAGCCATTACGAATACCATTTGTACCATAAGAATAACAAGAGAAAGCTGTGCAGAAGAACAGCATTGCTATCCATAAATTCCTGCGCATCAGCAAGAAGGAGCATACGAGCATACCAGAGAAATACCCGATTTCTACTATTAAGAAAAACTCATGAGGATTAAGTCCAGCACTTTTACAAAAGAACATCAAATTATCCCACAGCCACTCGGTATTCAAGTTCACTGGACTATATTCATGGATAAAACTTAGGTATGTATGGCGATACGTACTCATATCTCCAAAAATACCGGCAACAGGTCTTAGTCCTAAAAAAAATATGAGAATTATCGTCATCAACAGTGCAACACCCTGCATTGGTGAGCCCTCAGCATACAAAACTTTCTGCTGATTTGATCCAACATAATATAGAACCGTCATCCATGTCAATAACAGGAAGAAGATATAATAGGCTGTTGCGTAGTACCAAGGAGAAAGGAAACTATTAGGTTCCATATAGATTTATACTTTTAGTCTTAAAACTTGTCGTTACATTAATCTTTATATACTTTGGAAGATCTTATCTTTTATACCAGGTCTTGATTTTTTTGATAAATCGTAGGCCGAAGATACGATGATACCAACGAGAAAGCCACTTCTTGAACGGACTTCTCGATTGCCATGTTGCCGAATACCAATGAATTGAACGAGTGTTCTTTGTTTTATGCAGAATTCCTGTCAAATCATCATATGGATTAAAGAAATCCTTAGGGTAAATCCAAATATCGGACACCTGTTGGAGTTCATCATGAGGCTGCATGCCATCCTCAATGAGCAAACGAGTCGTGAGAGGCACTATCGTTTCATGTTTTACGAATTGGTTGTCATAAAAGAAATGAACTCCGGCATAATAATCCAAGGCCTTTTCATAAAGTATATGCCCTGCCTCTACTGCTATTCCTAGGCCTGGGGCTACCATAGGGTGAAGCATATTCACACCTGCAGGGACTTCGATGCCCATGAAGGGGCCACGCTCAATGATGTCGTCCATGGGCTTAATTATTTCGACATCGGTGTCGAAGTAAACACCGCCATAATGGTAAAGAATCCAAAAGCGGGCATAATCGCTGACAAATGCATACTTGCGGGCTTGATATGCCTCGGCTGTATAGGGAATGATATTTACATCGAAGTTGTCTTCATTCCATTCCTTGATTTCATAATCAGGGAAGAATTTGTGCCAACTGTTGATGCACTTGACGGCACTTTTAGGTAACGGGTTGCGGCCGAACCAGCAGTAATGTATCGTTTTGGGTATCATACGCCTATTATATATTTGCTAAATGGCAATCGTGATATCAACCACACCACCAAATAGGAAGCCAATAAAGTGATTAACATAATGCATGGAATCTGAATCAAACCCGGCAAATCACCAATGAAACCAATATACCAAACAATACGTCTCATGATGAATATGTGAACAAAATAGACCCCGAATGACAAAGCAGAAGCATGCCCGATAAATGACGAAGCCTTATTCGGAAACCTCTTGATTAACACAAACCAACCGAATGCCATCAATGCCACAGGTAAAGATAGATACCACAACATGGAATAGAAGTCACACTCGATGCCGCTTGTATAGATGATAACAGGTATTACTATCGCCAGTAACCCAGCAGCAATTATATGAAACACTTTGCTACTCCTATAATACTGATTCAGATAATATCCAAGTACAAAATAGCCCACATATCCTGTAAAATAATAAAGTATTCCAGAGTTGCTCTCATTAATATCAAGAACAATACTTAAGTATGGATAAAGCAGAGTTATCCCCCACAGGAAAAGATAAAACTCCACCTCTCGTTTAGACGAATAGTTAAGCCATCGAGACAGAATAGGCACAAGCAGGTATAGGCCTGCCAAAGTGTACATGAACCATAGCACTCCGTGTCCTTGAGCAGAGAATGGTATAGACAAAATAGTCTTTAGTACATCTTTGATTGGTACTGAATTTGTAAAGACGAATGCCATTAAATAAAACAACGTCCAAAAGAGTGTGGGCCACAAAATCTTTGAAAAGCGCCTCTTAAAAAAATCTCTCGTATTCAGAGTACTACCCAACAACAAGCTTCCACTTATCATAAAAAACAACACAAGTCCAGGTGCTGTTAAATAAGAAATGGCTGACAATATAGTTCCATTTACGATAACATCCGGTTTTGGTGAATGCATCAGCACAATCATTGAGATGGCTATTACCCGCAACCAGTCTAACCTATAGTCACGCTCTTTTTCCATTACATCAATGCATAAATCTTGTTCACTTCGCTCTCGTTGCCGTAGTCATGTGATTCAAGATACTCAGTGAGTTTATCAAGTAACGGCTGATTCTCAATGGCCTTAGCAATTCCCTGAGCACAGCCCTCGTTGTCCATCGGCACGATTACACCGTCGATGCCGTCTTTAATCTGGCTCTTGGCTGTAGGGTAATCGGTGACAATGACAGGCTTACATAAGACCTGCGCCTCACGCACAGTCACGCTTTTCCCTTCGTAACGACTAGGTTGAACGTATATATCGCAGGCCTTGATATAAGAATATGGATTCTCTTTCTTACCAAGCAATATCACATGGTCATTCATGCCGGCATCAGCAATCTTTTGACGAATCAATGGTTCATCTCCACCAAATCCTATGATATACCACCGCAGATCCTTTAATCCCTTGTCGACTAACCGTTTGATTATATCAGGCACATTATCATAGTTTTTAGCATGACAATAACGGCCAACAGACAACAAGTTGATACCCTTTTTAGGCATCTCATCAGCAACATCAAGTAATTCGGCTTGCCCGTGAATGAAATCAGAAGACAGAATATTCTCGATCTCAATAATTTTGCTCTTTAACGAGGGGAAGGTCTGCAAAAAAGAACGTGTGCAATCTGGCGAAATCGAAGCAATGTAGTCAAATCCAGCCCATACAGGCAGTTCCATTTTGGCATTGATGTGTATGGTTGAGTAGTCAGTATGAATCCAAGCGATCTTCTTTCTTGCTTTCACTTTGTTGAGCACAATATTATGAGGCTGCAAGAAACTTATTGCCAAATCGTATTCTCCTAAATCATCTAATGGCGGAAGATATGGCTGGACGCATTCAGCTACATAATGGAAAGCGCTAGAATCAAAGGTTTTTTCTATGTCTGAAAGTGAGGAATAATACTTCTT
>Ga0247610_10004295_pt1 | contig 15288 bp, 18 predicted proteins | sample 174DNAGHGhighgp2_FD_193483 | JGI IMG/M metagenome (GOLD analysis project Ga0247610, IMG submission 193483) | Sheep rumen microbial communities from Palmerston North, Manawatu-Wanganui, New Zealand - 1742 DNA GHGhigh gp2 | ecosystem: Host-associated > Mammals > Digestive system > Stomach > Rumen... | reverse complement strand
AGGTTATCCAGAACTCCGTCATCGAGATGATGCTCAACGGACGTGTGAAGGATGCCTCTGCCTGCTCGCTCACCGTCTCCAACGACTGTCTGATGCAGGTCTACGACAATATGGACTACATGCGCCATCACCTGACGCTGCGGCAGAGCGAGATTTCCAACTCGCCTGAGATTATCCGCCGCTTAGGTGTCATTGCTATCAATACCGCCATCGAGGCCGATATCTATGGCAATGTCAACTCTACGCACATCAGCGGCACGAAGATGATGAACGGTATCGGCGGTTCGGGCGACTTTATCCGTAACGCGTACCTTTCTATATTTACGTGCCCGTCGGTAGCCAAGGGCGGTGTCATCTCATCTATCGTTCCCTTCGTCAGCCATCAGGACTCCTCCGAGCACGATGTCAACATCATCGTCACCGAACAGGGTATTGCCGACCTGCGCGGCAAGTCGCCAGCACAGCGTGCCGAGCTCATCATCGAGAACTGTGCCCATCCTGACTATAAGCAGCTGCTCTGGGACTACCTGAAGATTGCGAAGATGGGTCAGACACGCCACAACCTGCCGGCCGCCTTCGCCATGCACGATACGCTGGCACGGAAGGGCGACATGAAACTCACCGACTTCTCAGAATATGTGAAATAACCATAATGGGACGCCTTGAGCGTCCCATTATTATTTGCTGCATTCCGGACACAGGCCCTTGGCCATGTAGTTGATGCTGGACAGCCGGTAGCCCGCAGGCAGCTCGACGGCGGGGATGGGGGTAGCGGCCAGGCAGAACGTGCGGTGGCAGCGCTCGCAGTAGAAGTGTACGTGCTGGTCGTCATCCTCGGCATGACCGTCGTGACTGTGACACAGCTCGTAGCGCACACCGTCGCCGCCGTCCTCGATGACGTGTACCAGATGGTGTTCGCGGAACAGCGTCAGGGCGCGGAACACGCCCGACTTGTCGATGGACAGAATCTTGTATTCCAGTTCTGTTAATGACATTGGCCGCTCAGCAGCGGCCAATGTCTTTGCCACGACAATGCGGTTTGCCGTCGGCTTAATATCGTGCGCTGTGAGCAGCGCCTCAAAGTCTCCACATTTCTGCATCGTTGAAGTAGTCGATACGCATGGCGCGGCGCACCTCGTCCATGGTCTGGGCACCCACCTCGCGGGCCTGCTCTGTACCTTTCTTTAATATGTTCTGAATCTCGGCGATGTCCTTTTCCAGTTCGGCGCGGCGCTGGCGCATGGGGTCGAGGAACTTGTTCAGCACCTCGTTGAGGAACTTCTTGCACTTCATGTCGCCCAGACCGCCCCGCTGGTAGTGCTCCTTCAGCTCGTCCAGGTTCTGGTACTCCGGCCAGAAGTCCTTGAAGTCCTGGTCTGACGAGAAGGCATCAAGGTAGGTGAACACGGCGTTGCCCTCCACGTGGCCGGGGTCAGAGACGTTCAGGTGTGTGGGGTCGGTGTACATCGAGCGCACCTTCTGCCATACATCGTCCTTAGAGTCGCTCAGGTAGATGCAGTTGCCCAGGCTCTTCGACATCTTCTCCTTGCCGTCGGTACCCGGCAGGCGGCGTGCCGTCAGGTTCTCTGGCAGCAGGATGTTTGGTTCCACCAATACGGGTGCATACGTGTTGTTGAAGCGGTTCACCAGCTCGCGTGTCACCTCCAGCATCGGCTCCTGGTCTTCACCGGCGGGCACCGTCGTGGCCTTGAACAGCGTGATGTCGGCAGCCTGCGACACCGGGTAGCAGAAGAATCCCAGGGGGATGCTCTCGCCCTCGAAGCCGCGCATCTTGATTTCCGTCTTCACCGTCGGGTTGCGCTGCACACGGCTCACCGATACGAGGTTCATCAGGTAGGTCGTCAGCTCTGCCAACTCTGGTATGTGACTCTGGATGAAGATGGTACACTTCGTGGGGTCGAGACCTGCCGAGAGGTAGTCGAGTGCCACCTGGATGATGCTCTGACGCAGTTTCTCAGGGTTGTCGGCGTTGTCGGTCAGTGCCTGTACGTCAGCCATGAAAACAAACATGCGGTCGTAGTCGCCTGCATTCTGCAGCTCTACGCGGCGGCGCAGCGAACCCACGTAGTGGCCCAGGTGGAGCTTACCCGTAGGACGGTCGCCGGTAAGTATTACTTTTCCCATAAATATTCTAAACTTTAAGTTTTCAGCCTGCAAAGGTACTACTTTTTTTTGAATATTGGTAAATTTTACCTATCTTTGCACGCAAAATTCCATAGAAAATGAAAATACTCATCACAGGAGCCAGCGGTTTCATTGGCTCTTTCATTGTGGAAGAGGCTCTGCGGCGGGGCTTCGACACGTGGGCCGCCGTCCGTGGCAGCAGTTCCAGGGCCTACCTCACCGACGAGCGCATCAACCTGATAGAACTCAACCTCTCGTCGGAGCAGCAGCTCATGGAGCAACTGCGCTCCCACCAGTTCGACTATGTGGTACATGCCGCCGGCGTGACGAAGTGCATCGACAAGCGCGACTTCCACCGCATCAATACCGAGGCGACGTGCCATCTTGTCAACGTCCTGCGCCGTCTCGGCATGCCTCTGCGCCGCTTTGTCTATATCAGCTCCCTCAGCGTCTTCGGCGCCATCCGCGAGCAGCAGCCTTACGAGGCCATCCGTGAGACCGACACACCCCAGCCCAACACCGAGTACGGACGTAGCAAGCTTGAGGCAGAACGGTGGCTCGACACCCTCACCGACTTCCCCTGTGTCACCCTGCGCCCCACGGGTGTCTACGGCCCCCGTGAGAAGGACTATTTCCTGATGGCTCAGAGCATCAAGCAGCATATAGACTTCGCCGTGGGCTACAAGCGGCAGGACATCACCTTCGTCTATGTCACCGACGTGGTGCAGGCCGTCTTCTTAGCTTTAGAGAAGGGACAGACGGGACGTAAGTATTTCCTCAGCGATGGCGAGGTGTACCAGTCAACCACGTTCAGCGACCTGATTCACGAGGAACTGGGCCGCCCCTGGTGGCTGCGTATCACAGCACCGGTATGGGTGTTGCGCATCGTGACGTTCTTTGGTGAGTATGTCGGTCGCCTGACGGGCCGTATCACCGCGCTTAACAACGACAAGTATAATATCCTGCGGCAGCGCAACTGGCGGTGCGACATCAAGCCGGCCATCGACGAGCTGGGCTACCAGCCCAAGGTGAAGCTGAAGGAGGGCGTACGCCGTTCCATAGCATGGTATAAAGAAAACGGATGGCTTTGAAAATTGTGAATTGAAAATTGTGAATTGTGAATTGAAAATTGTGAATTGAAAATTGTGAATTGTGAATTGAAATCGCTTTTTCAGATAGAACGGAAAGGGCCTAAGGGACTGATAGCGGCGGAGTGGGTCATTGTGGCATACACCGTGCTGACGCTGGTGCTCATCCTTTTCACCTGGACCAGGCAGCCTGACCCTGCCCCCATGCTCTGGGGACGGTTCCATGCCATGACGTCGCTGCTGGCCCTGTGGGCTGTCTATCGCATGGTGCCCTGCCGGTTTACCATGCTCTGCCGCGTAGCGTTGCAGCTGGCCATGCTGTCATGGTGGTATCCCGACACCTACTCCCTGAACCGGATATTCCCCAATCTCGACCACCTCTTTGCCAGCCTCGAGCAGTCGCTCTTCGGCTGCCAGCCAGCCCTGCTCTTCAGCGAGTGGCTCACATGGCCGGTGTGGAGCGAGCTTATGTACTTCGGCTATTCCAGCTATTTCCTGCTTATGGTCATCGTCACCCTTTACTATTTCTTTCAGCGGTACCACGAGTTCCTGCGCACCGCCTTCGTCATACTCGCCTCCTTCTTCCTGTTCTATACTATTTTCGTCTTCCTGCCCGTCACCGGCCCCCAGTACTACTATCTTGCCGTGGGAACCGACGCCATCAGACAAGGGCTGTTCCCTGCCGTCGGCGACTATTTCCTCACTCACGACACCATGATGACCATGCCCGGCTGGTCCGACGGCTGGTTCTATCAGTTCATGCAGCATGCTCATGCCACGGGCGAGCGTCCCACGGCCGCCTTCCCCAGCAGCCATGTCGGCATCACCGTTGTCCTGCTGTTGCTGGCCCTCCGCACGGGCAGCCGTCGTCTGCTGCTGACAATCTTCATCCCCTTGGTGCTTATGTGCCTCGCCACCGTCTATATCCGTGCCCACTACGCCATCGACGTCATCGCCGGTCTTGCCATTGGCATCCTCTTTTATTTCCTGCTGCAGGCCCTCTATCCCCGGGAGTCATTCTCTGCTAAGAAATAAAATTCGGTTAAAAAATTTGGTGGTTTGAAAAATATTCCCTAACTTTGCAGGCAGATAACAAGACATATTAGCTTGAGGATTCCGACATCATCGTGCGCGTCGGAATTCTTTTCTTTTTGTCTGTCTAAAAATTGAAAAACAATAATAACCAAATAGTATATATTAAGATGTCATACATGTCACAAGAAGGCTACGATAAACTGATAGCCGAACTGAAACATTTGGAGAGCGTAGAGCGCCCCAAGGCATCGGCCGCCATCGCGGAAGCACGCGACAAGGGCGACCTGAGTGAGAATAGTGAGTACGACGCCGCCAAGGAGGCCCAGGGCCATCTGGAGGCAAAGATTAACCAGCTGAAGCTGGCCATCTCTGAGGCAAAGATTGTTGATACCTCACGCCTGTCTACCGATTCCGTGCAGATCCTGTCAAAGGTGGAGATGACCAACCTGGCCAACAAGGCCAAGATGTCGTACACCATCGTCAGCGAGAGCGAGGCTAACCTGCGCGAGGGTAAGATCAGCATCACCACCCCCATTGCCCAGGGCCTGCTCAACCACAAGGTTGGCGACGAGGTGGAGATCAAGATTCCGCGTGGCACCATCAAGCTGCGTATCGACAACATCACCGTAGGATGAGTTGAAGATTGAAAATCGTAAATCGAAAATCGTAAATCGAAAATCGTAAATCGTAAATAAACAAGATGGACATATTCAGTAAGATAGCTGCTGGCGAGATACCCAGCTATAAGTGCGCAGAGAACGACGAGTTCTATGCCTTCCTTGATATCAATCCGTTGGTGGTGGGCCACACGCTGGTCATCCCCCGCCGCGAGGTAGACTATTTCTTCGATATGGATGACGATGAGCTGGCCCGCTATCAGCAGTTCGCCAAGCGCGTGGCCGTGGCCATCAAGCAGGCCTTCCCCTGCCGTAAGGTGGCGCAGGTGGTGCTGGGGCTGGAAGTGGCTCATGCTCATATCCACCTCATCCCCATGCAGACGGAGCAGGATGCCGACTTCCGCCGCGAGAAACTCAAACTCACTGAAGAGCAGTTTCGCGATGCCGCAGACAGAATCCTTGCAGAATTTAAAAAGCAGTAAACCACTTCCGGTTTACTGCTTTTTTTGCTATGATGGTGGGGAGATTATACAAATTCCTCACCGTATTTCAGCCTTACCTCGTTCACATATTTGCGGATAAGGGCCGACGAGTCGCCTTTCTTGCATATCAGTAACACGTCGCCAGACTCCGCCACGATGTATCCCTCAAGCCCGTGAATCACCGCCAGATGGCCGTGCGGCATCTTGATAATATTGTCGCGGCAGTCCTCCAGCAGCACCTCTGAGTCTATCACCACATTGTCGTCGTCGCCCTTCTGCAACCCCTCGAAGATAGAGTGCCATGTGCCCAGGTCTGACCATCCGAAGTTGCCGCGCATCACGTAGACGTTGGGCATCTGCTCCAGAATGCCATTCTCTATTGACAGGTTCGGGAACTTCGAGAAGTTCTCTTTCACAAACTCCTGCTCCTCTGACAGTGGCACCGTCACGCCCTCCTTGTCAATCTGACGGAGCACAACCGGCAGCACCTGGCGTAGCATCGTCACCAGATTCTTGACGTTCGACACGAAGATGCCCGTGTTCCACAGAAACTCGCCGCTCTCCACAAACATCTTGGCAAACTCACGCTCAGGCTTCTCCGTGAACGACTGCACGTGGTAGAGACCCTCAGACCCCGTCCCGTCGCCCATCTGTATATAGCCGTAGCCCGGTTCAGGGCGCGAGGGCGTCACGCCCATGGCTATCAGGCAGTCCTTCTGTGCCGCAAACTCCATACAGCTCTTGGCATCGTGCTCAAACGAGTCGTCGTCGAACAGCGCCTGGTCTGAGGGGATGATAATCACGCTGGCGTCAGGGCAGATGTGCGAGATGCGGAAGGCAGCCCATGCCACACTCGGTGCTGTGTTGCGTGTCACCGGTTCAGCCAGCACGTTCTCCTGTGGCAGCTCAGGCAACTGCTCTGTCACCCAGTGGGCATGCTCCATCTGCGTGCTGACGAAGATGTTCTCCCGTGGCACCAGGCGTAGCATGCGGTCGTAGGTCTGCTGCATTTGGGTGCGCCCGGTTCCTAAAAAATCAATAAACTGTTTCGGCTTGCGCTCCCTGCTGCAGGGCCATAGTCTGCGGCCCTTTCCGCCAGCAAGAATAACGCAGAAATGTTTTTCAGAGATCTCCATCCGTATATAGATTTATAAGTTGGTCCTTAATTGCGGCTACGAAGATACGCATAAAAATTGACATTCGCAAGTATTTTTAATATTTTTCACTCAAACTTTTTGTCATTTCATTTTTTCTTAGTACCTTTGCACCGCTTTTGAAGCCCAGATGGCGGAATCGGTAGACGCGCTGGTCTCAAACACCAGTGGGGCAACCCGTGCCGGTTCGACCCCGGCTCTGGGTACTGAGGCGGGGTGAGTGTCACACTCACCCCGCTGTTTTTGCGGGGTCTGTTTTCTGCTATCTGACAGACATAAAGCTGCTCTAAGACCTGACGGTTTTATGCCTCTCCCACGTCACCCGCCATGCAGATGAGGGGCTTACGTCTCAAATAATCCGTCCAGACCTCCTTGGCTCTGAATCATCTCTGTGTATTTACCGGGGGCTATGCCTTCTGTGGTAATCACTGTCAGCCAAAGGGTGTGGCGAAGCCCTGTCTCTTGGATAAAGGCATTCTTGCGCTTGCACATCTTGTCGTATTCTTCCTTTTCCAGTTTATACGCTTCCTGACTGTCATACTTTCATTTTTAATTGCAATTCCATCTGTCATCTGTCATATCTTTCTGCTATTCGGTTGGTTTACAGAATGATAAGCCAAAATCATACTGTCATATACTGTCATATACTGTCATGTTTTACGGCCTTTTGGAGTATTGTGACTCCAAACCGGTAGTTTGCCCGTAGCAAACTCGGACTTTGCCCGTAGCAAACCTGAGCCTTAGTGCCACATGACAGTATATGACAGTATATGACAGTATGTTTTGCCATTAAACGCCTGTCTGACAGTTTCTTATATAGAAAACATGACAGATGACAGTATGAAGCGATAATATTTTTTGAGAAGCCTGCAAATTTTCGTGAGAGGCTTGGAAATTTCCATGAGAGGCTTGGAAATTTTCGTGAGAGGCTTGGAAATTTTCGTGAGAAGCCTGCAAATTCTGGCGACTACTACACATGACCTTGTATGGTTGTTGCAATCACATGGCTTGACGTTGGATTTCCTCTTTGAAAGCAGGCTTACCCATATCAATTTGTTATTATTTACATTTATACTTCTGGCTGACTGAGCAGTTGCTCTGGCTGTGGATAGTCAAGAGGATATACTGCACTTGGACGGCAATTTATGGTTCTAAGTCGCAATATCGCTACAAAATTACAACTTTTTTCTAAGATTATGACGATTTGCAGAGAAAAAACTCACATAAAACGTGGAAACTGTTTGGCGGAACAGACTTTTTGTGCTATCTTTGCACGGTCAATGAAGATTATCTTTTAAAACGTTTTAAAATATGACTACACTTATTGCCATTGTGGTGTTTGCCGTTGTAGCCTTGGTGGGCTGGTGCCTTGCTGAGGGTAAGGCAAAATGGTTCGTCTATGAGAACAATGAGCAGGAGGAGGCTGTGCTGGAGCAGAACCGCCGCCAGCTGGAGCAGAACGGCTACACGGAGCTGAACATCAAGGATGTGATGCGGATGATAGCCACGACAGGCTATAGCGCCGTCTGAGGCCGGTAGAGCGTAAGGACGGCCGGCTCGATGCACTCCGGGACGAGGCCTGTGATGGGCTGTCCCTGGGCTACGCGCCGGCGGATGTCGGTGCTGGAGATGTCGAGGAGGCTGGCCTGGACGACGGTGACGCCGGGTGGCGTGCTGCCGATGGTGCTTCCCCGTCGCGGATAGACCACGATGGGGTAGTGGCGGACGATGTCGTCGGCGCGATACCAGCGGTGGAAGGACTGCCAGTTGTCGCCGCCAATCATCAGCGAGAACTGGCGGTCAGGGAAATCGTGTTCCAATGCCTGCAGCGTGTGCCACGTGTAGGACGGGCGGGGCAGATGGAACTCGTAGTCGCTGGCTTTCAGGAATGGTTCTCCGGTGAGGGCCTGCCGGACCATCTGCAGCCGCAGCTGGTCGTCGAGCAGGTCTTCTTGTCGTTTCAGGGGGTTCTGGGGCGACACCATCAGCCACACCTCGTCGAGGGCCGCCAGCTGTTGCAGCTGCCGCGCCAGGGCAATATGGCCGTTGTGGATGGGGTTGAAGGAGCCTCCGAAGATACCTGTTCTAATCATTTTCCCAGGAAGTTTTCCACTAAGCGGAGCGTCTCCTGCTGGGCTGTCGCCAGGTCGTCGTTGACGATGACATGGTCGAACTGCGGGGCGAAGGTCAGCTCGTACTCAGCCTTAGCTAACCGTTCCTCGATGGCTTCGGCGGTGTCGGTGCCGCGGCCTGTGAGACGGCGGCGCAGTTCGTCTACCGACGGCGGCTGAATGAAGAGACTCAGGGCCTGCTGGCCGTAGTACTGCTTAATGTTGACGCCGCCCTTGACGTCGACGTCGAACACGACGTTCTGTCCCTCTTCGCGCTGGTGCTCCACCTGCGACTTCAGCGTGCCGTAGTAGCGGTCGTGGTAGACCTCCTCGTATTCCAGGAACTCGCCGTCGGCAATCTTCTGCCGGAAGGTCTCCGGGGTGAGGAAGAAGTACTCCACGCCGTCGCGCTCCGTACCACGGGGGGCACGGGAGGTGCATGAGATGGAGAAATAAAGCTGCAGCTCCGGGTGCTGCTGCATGAGCCAGTTCACGATGGTTGACTTGCCGCTGCCGCTGGGGGCTGAGAAGATAATCAGTTTGCCTTTTTCCATGTTCGTTGTTTTTACAGCGCGTTAAGCACCTGTTCCTTGATTTGTTCGAGTTCGTCTTTCATCTTCACCACGATATTCTGCATCTCGGCCTGGTTCGACTTAGAGCCGGTGGTGTTGATTTCGCGTCCCATTTCCTGGGCTATGAAGCCCAGTTTCTTACCCTGTCCGGCAGGCTCGGCCATGGTCTCACGGAAGTATTTCAGGTGGTTGGTGAGCCGCTGCTTCTCCTCGCTGATGTCGAGTTTCTCGATATAGTAGATAAGCTCCTGCTCTAGGCGGTTCTTGTCGTAGTCGACGCCGGGAATCTGCTGCAGTCCCTCGGTGATGCGCTGGCGGATCTTTTCGACGCGTCCTTTCTCGTAGGACTCAATCTCGGCCAGCAGCATCTGGATATTGTCAATTTTCTCGGTGAACTTACGTTCGAGGGCGGCTCCCTCCTGGGTGCGGAAGCTGACCAGAGCCTGGAGCGCCTCGCTGACGGCACCACGGGCCACGGCCCACTCCTCGTCGGAGAGCTGCACCACCTCCTGTTCGGAGCGCGTCAGCACGTCGGGCATGCGCAGCAGCGTGTAGAAGGGGTCGGCAGACATGGGTATGCCCGTGCGCTGGCTGATGTCCAGCATCTGGCGGTAGTAGTTTTCTACCAGGGCGGCGTTGATGGGTGTGGCATCGACGGTGGCGTCGCGTTCTATCCAAAGGCTGAAGTCCACCTTGCCGCGGACGACGGCCTGGGCCACCATCTGCCGCATCTCCATCTCCTTCTCCCTGTACAGCGGTGCGATGCGCGTCTGCAGGTCGAGCTGCTTGGAGTTGAGCGACTTTACTTCAACATTGATTTTCTTGTCCTTGTAGGCCACGACAGCCTTGCCGTAGCCCGTCATTGATTGTATCATATTTGCGGTGTGGTTGTTTTTCTTGGTGCAAAGGTACGCAAAATTCTTGAATCAGTAAAGAATTTCTGCCCCGAAGACGTTAATTTCTGATAATTGTACGGCCGTTGGCGGAAAAAAGCGTATCTTTGCACCTTATTATTTAAGGTAAAGAACAAGATTATGGCTTGCATACTACATATTGACACCAGCACCGACGTCTGCTCGGTAGCCGTCAGCGAGGATTCACACGTCATCTTCGACCAGGAAGACCACTCCGGGCCGAACCATGCCGAGCGGTTAGGGACGATGGTTGACGAAGCCCTGTCGTTCACCGACTCGCATGCCATTCCCTTCGACGCCGTAGCCGTCAGCGGCGGTCCCGGCTCCTATACCGGGCTGCGCATAGGCGTGTCGATGGCCAAGGGCGTGTGCTACGGGCGCAGTCTGAAGCTGTTGAGCGTGCCCACGCTGGAGCTGCTCTGCGTGCCGGTGCTGCTGCGCGAGCTGGTGGAGGAGGGCGCCCTGCTCTGTCCGATGCTTGACGCCCGCCGCATGGAGGTCTATGCCGGACTCTACGACCGTGCCCTGCGCCCGGTTCGTGAGGTCAGGGCCGACGTGGTGGATGCCGACACCTACCGGCAGTGGCTGGACCGTCAGCCTGTCTACTTCTTCGGCAACGGTGCGGGGAAGTGCATGGAGGCCATTGCCCACCCCAACGCCCGCTATATTGACGGCATCGAGCCGCTGGCCAAATGGATGCAGCCCATAGCCGAGCGCCGTCTGATGCAGGGCCAGACAGAGGACGTGGCTTACTACGTGCCATTCTATTTGAAGGATTTTGTGGCGAAGATGCCCAAGAAATTATTATAGTTTTATGGATATACAAGGATTAGACTACAACACCCAGCGGGAGAAGCTGCTGATGCCTGAGTACGGCCGCGAGATACAGAAGATGGTTGACTATGCCATAGGGCTGCCCACGAAGGAGGAGCGGCTGAGGTGTGCCAGGAGCATTGTCAAACTGATGCTGACGAAGGTGCCCCAGATACGCGACAACGCCAACTACGAGCAGACGCTCTGGGACCACCTGTACCTGATGTCGGACAAGCGGTTAGATATCGACTGGCCCTACGACGTGAGCGGTGCCGAGAAGATACACTCCAAGCCGAAGGCCATACCCCTGCCGCAGAGCCGCATCCGCCTGCGCCACTACGGGCGGCTGATGGAAGAGCTGATGGAGAAGGTGAAGACCATGCCTGCCGGTGAGGAGCGCGACGAGCTGGTACGTCAGGCGGCTATCCAGATGAAGCGCGACCTGCTGACGTGGGGCCACGGTTCAGCCGACGACGAGAAGGTGGCAGAGGACCTGGCCCGCATGACCGACGGGAAGATACAGATAGACCCCGCGACGTTCCGTTTTGACAAGGTGACAGCCATCCAGGCTGACGAGGGAAAGAGAAACCGTCGGAAGAAGTAGAGATACGTATGGCAGTATTCAAGATTGAGGGCGGGCATGCCCTGCATGGCGACATCACGCCCCAGGGCGCTAAGAACGAGGCGCTGCAGGTTATCTGTGCCTCGCTGCTGACCAGTGAGGCAGTGACCATCAGCAACATTCCCGACATACGCGACGTGAACAACCTGATACAGCTGCTCTGCGATATCGGCGTGAAGACACGGACGCTGGAGGGGACCGGCAGCAGGACCATTGAATTCCGGGCCGACACGCTGAACCTGGAATACTTGGAGAGCGACGAGTTCGTGCGCAAGTGTGCCGCCCTGCGCGGCTCGGTGCTGATGATAGGGCCGCTGCTGGCACGCATGAGAAAGGCCGTGGTGGCCAAGCCCGGGGGCGACAAGATAGGACGCCGGCGACTGGACACCCACTTCCTGGGATTCCAGAAACTGGGGGCACGCTTCTGCCACGCCGAGAACCGCGACGTCTACGAGATTCATGCCGAACGGCTGCAGGGCACGTATATGCTGCTCGACGAGGCATCGGTGACGGGTACGGCCAATATCATCATGGCAGCCGTCATGGCCGAGGGCACCACCACCATCTATAACGCTGCCTGCGAACCCTACATTCAGCAGCTCTGCCACATGCTCTGCAGGATGGGTGCCAGCATCAGCGGCATCGGCTCCAACCTGCTGACCATCAACGGCGTCAGCCGCCTGGGCGGCACGGAGCACCGTCTGCTGCCCGACATGATTGAGGTGGGCTCGTTCATAGGCATGGCGGCCATGTGCGGCGACGGCATCCGTATCAAGAACGTGTCGCTGCAGGACCTGGGCATCATCCCCGATGCCTTCCGCCGGCTGGGCGTCAGCGTGCAGGAGGACGGCGACGACCTGTACATACCGCGCCAGGAGCACTATGTGGTAGACTCGTTTATCGACGGCACCATCATGACGCTGGCCGACGCGCCCTGGCCGGGGCTTACCCCTGACCTGCTGAGCGTGCTCATCGTGGTGGCCACCCAGGCCCGCGGTTCGGTGCTGTTCCACCAGAAGATGTTCGAGAGCCGACTGTTCTTTGTCGACAAGCTGATAGACATGGGGGCACAGATTATACTCTGCGACCCCCACCGGGCCGTCGTCGTAGGCCACGACCGCAGCCGGCAACTGCGGCCCCAGCGCATGTCGAGTCCCGACATTCGTGCCGGCATTGCCCTGCTCATTGCCGCCATGAGCGCCAGCGGCACCAGCACCATCAGCAATATAGAGCAGATAGACCGTGGCTACGAGAACATTGAGCACCGCCTGAACGCACTGGGTGCAAAAATAGAACGCATGGCATGATAAAGCAAGAAGAAGTGTACCGCATAGGCCGGCTGGGCAAGGCCCACGGCGTGAAGGGCGAGGTGACGCTGCAGTTTGACGACGACATCTTCGACCGCGTGGATGCCGACTATCTGGTGCTCGACATCGACGGCATCCTGGTGCCGTTCTTCATCGAGGAGTACCGTTTCCGCTCAGACACCGTGGCCATAGTGAAGTTCTGCGACATCGACACCCAGCAGCGTGCCGCCGAGCTGACGGGCTGCGACGTCTACTTCCCCCGTGCGCTGGCCGAGGCCGACGATGACAGCCCCCTGACGCTCAGCTTCCTCGTAGGCTTCGACATCGTGGATGCCAAGACGGGCGACAGGATAGGCAGGGTGGATGCCGTCGACGACTCCACGGCCAACCTGCTCTTCTGTCTGGATGACGGCCGGCTGGTGCCTGCCAACGACGACCTGATAACCCATATCGACACCGACGGCAAGACCATTGCCATGACCTTGCCCGACGGACTGCTGAGCCTCTGACACGTTAACCTAAAAACAAATTATATGGAAAATTATTTTGCCGACAAGCAACGCTACGATGGCGGCATGCAGTACAGCCGCTGCGGACGCTCAGGTGTGCTGCTGCCCCAGGTGTCGCTGGGATTCTGGCACAACTTCGGTGGCGTAGACCCCTATGAGCGCAGCCGCGAGATTACACACTATGCCTTCGACCACGGTATCACCCACTTCGACCTGGCCAACAACTACGGCCCCCCCTACGGCTCGGCCGAAGAGACGATGGGACGGCTGATGGACGACGATTTCCGGCCTTACCGCGACGAACTGTTCATTGCTACCAAGGCGGGCTACGACATGTGGCCCGGTCCCTACGGCAACTGGGGTTCGCGCAAGTACCTGATGGCATCGCTCGACCAGTCGCTGCGGCGCATGCACCTGGACTATGTAGACCTGTTCTACAGCCACCGCTATGACCCGGCAACACCGTTGGAAGAGACGCTGCAGGCACTGGTCGACATCGTCCGCAGCGGCAAGGCCCTCTACGTGGGCATCTCACGCTGGCCGTTAGAGGCCGCACGCTTTGCCTTCAGTTACCTGAAAGAGCGCGACGTGCCCTGCCTTATCTACCAGGGACGGCTCAACATGCTCGACCGCGAACCGCAGGAGTCGGGCATCCTCGACCTCTGCCGCGAGCAGGGCGTGGGCTTCATCTCGTTCTCGCCGCTGGCACAGGGACTGCTCACCGACCGCTACCTGAACTGTGTGTCGACGGCTGACGGGAATATCAATGGCATTCCCGAGGACTCGCGCATGTCGAAGGGTAAGTTCCTGCGGCCGGAGATGCTGACCGATGAGGTGCTGGAGAAGATACGCCGCTGGAACGCTGTGGCCAATGACCGTGGCGAGACGCTGGCAGAGATGGCCCTGGCCTGGATTCTGCATCAGCAGGGGGTCACGTCGGTGCTTGTGGGTGCCAGCTCTGTCCAGCAGCTGCAGAAGAACCTGAAGTGCGTGGGTGCCCAGCCTTTCGATTCTCCGCTGTAGTTATCAACCCCTCCCAACCTATTAGTTAATCTTCGACGTCATTTCGCCACGCACGCCGCTGTAGTTCTTCAGGAAAGCCTTGGCAGAACCGAAAGAGAGGAACATGTCGAGGCGGACGGGGACGTGGTTGCTGTCGTCGGTGACAAAGAAGCGTATCAGTTCCTTGTTGTCGCCGCCTTCACGCTGTATGAACGAGAAGACGAGACAGCGGAACTTCTCCTTGGTGTCGCTTACCTTGAACGTCTCGCGGCCGCGGAACAGCAGCCAGGCGTTGTTCAGGTTCGTGGCATCGCTGATGGGCAACGGTATGCGGTCGCCCTCCTTCATGTTGGACGCATCGAAGTTGCGGGCTCTGAGGAACACCGACATCATATCGTAGATACACTGCTTGTAGGTGGTCTCGCTCCACAGATGCTCGCCGCTGCTGGTGATGGCATGCTTCTTCAGACGGCAGTTGCCACGGGGGTAGCTGTACCATATCTCGTCGACGTAGTAGCGCTTGCCCTCGTGCGACCCCTTGCGGAAGTAGAGCGGTGCCAGGCCGGTGTCGCAGTATGAGAGCAGGGTGTCGCGCATGACGAAGAACTTGTCGAGTTTGGGGTTGCCGGTGGTGACCAGACTGGAGCGCCAGGCTTTCTTGCCCTCAAAGGTGGTCAGGTCGGTATCCATGGTGGCCGTACCCACCTTGAACCACACGAACTTCCAGTTGAAGTGCAGGTTATAGACCAGTCGCTCGCCGCTCTTAAAGGCTGTGTTCTCTATGCCGCACTGTGACTGTGCCCCTGCCGTGCTGAGGTATAAGGAAAAGACAATCAGCAGAAAAACTACTCGTTTCATCATAATCTCTTTATCTCTTAATTTCTTTATTCATTATTCTTTATTCTTTATTCTTTAGG
>Ga0247610_10004294_pt1 | contig 15289 bp, 14 predicted proteins | sample 174DNAGHGhighgp2_FD_193483 | JGI IMG/M metagenome (GOLD analysis project Ga0247610, IMG submission 193483) | Sheep rumen microbial communities from Palmerston North, Manawatu-Wanganui, New Zealand - 1742 DNA GHGhigh gp2 | ecosystem: Host-associated > Mammals > Digestive system > Stomach > Rumen... | reverse complement strand
CTCAATTTCACCATTTGAGTAGCCTTCTTTTTCAAGTTTTTTGATAAAGCGTTTATATTCTGATTTTTCAGTAAAGTTTTTAACATTCTTTAATGCACCGACATCTGCAAGATACATTTCTAATAAACCTGCATCCTGTTCTTTGTTCGGAAGCGGAACTTCAACCTTGTTATTAAATCTTCTTAAAGCAATCGGGTCAACAATACCACCTTTTGGATGGTAATTTGATGTTGCTATAACAGTTACGTTTGTACACTGTTCTTTAACCCTGTCCAAACCTGTTAATACTGCAGCTCTGGATTTAGAGGCTTCAAGAGCACCGTGAGCATCATCCTGAACTTTTCTCATAACAGCATCTATTTCATCTATACAAACGACTATTTTTCTGTCTTTATGCTCATTTGCAGTTTTTATAATATTATCAAACATATCACTGATTTTCATACTGGCGGCATCTTTATATGGTGAGCCTAAGTCAGGATATTTAATACAGGTAAACATCGCATCAATCTTTTGTGCGTACTGTTTTGCCACATAAGTCTTACCAACACCGCCATGACCATACAAGTATATAATGTCTGCTTTATCTTTAGTAGAACCGCCCCAAGCCTTTGCTTTTTCACTAAGCTTACCTGTTTCTATGATTTTATTTAAAGCTTCTTTTAAAGATTTTGCTGTTGTTTTTGAGTCTAAATCGGCAACTGCATCTTTTTTACCCTTAAAATCTTCCCAAATAACTTTTGCTGTAGTAAAAGCGTCTTCTGCACCTTTTTTACCGCCCATCTTTCCTATTGCTTTTGCACCTGTTAACATAGCAAGACCGCTTAATAATAAACTTGCGGCAATTGTACAAGATGCAATTGTTCCTACTTTATTCCATCTGTCACGGGAACGTTCACGTTTTTGCTGTTGACGAATCATTTGCTGTTCCAGCATAAAACTATCACCGTAATTATCAGGCATCGGAGGGGTTTTTCTTTGATTATAATTAATCGGAATAACTTGCGCCTGTTGTTTAAAATTAATTGGGGTTTGGGTAATTGTGTTTGTTGCCATTTTTATTTTCCTTATTTATGTATTATCTTAAATTCTTTGAATCAATTTTTAAATCTTTTAAAAGTTGATTAAATTCGACATCTGTAAACTTGTATTCATTTTGTCTGTCTTTAATTGCTTTAACTAAATCAATTATTTCTACTTTTTGAGTATCACTTTCAAATTCTAAAGCTGCATCCTTGATAACATTTTCAATATCTCTGAATGAAACATTGCGTTCCGGTCTTGTAAAGAATTCACATAAAGTATTCAAATCTTTATCAGAAGCATTCTTAAGACTTTCACCCGCAAGTTCTACATTCATATATCGTTTAACTATCTTATTAATTGCTTGGTCTTTAGTCGGTAAATCTACAAGAACTTTTGAATTAAATCTGTTAAGCATTGCACTGTCTAATTTTTTACCGCCCATTGCTAAACCTTTTTCAACATCTATTGTTAAATTAGTTGCACCAATAACCAAAATATTATCTCGCTTCATTAAGTTATTTAATTCTCGCTTAAATACATTTAATGTTTTATTAGAGTCAAAGTTATTCATGCTGTTATCTGTCATCATAATTGAATCTATTTCGTCCAAGAACACAAATATTTTTCTCTTAGGATTATTATCTGCTTCTTTACAAATCATATCAATTGCATTCTTCAAGTTTCTGTTACCAACACTCTTATATTCGGAATCAAGTGTTGTCATATCAATCGAAGCAAATTTAGAATCAGGAAATTCTTTTGCAATAGCCCTTGCGAAAGAAGTTTTACCTGTTCCGGGAGGCCCGTACATAAGAACTGATTTAATCGGTTCACCGCCTCTTTTTTTAATTACATCTGCTTTTTCAGCACTGCGTTTAAATTTATTTGCAAATTTCTTTAATGATTCGGGTAATGCCATGTCTGCCAAAGAATTTTCTTTTGAAATATCTTCCCAAACAGTTTTCTTTAATTCTTTCGCTGATTTTGCAATACTGCCTTCCCTAACATAAGCAGCAATACCAAGGCCTGCAAGAGTTAAAAATGCACCAAATGTTCCCCACTGCATGATTTTAGAATTCCTTCTGTCTCTTTCTGCCTGTTTTTTACGCTTTTCCTGCTCTTTTATAAAAGCATCAACTTCGTCATCCCCCGTTTTTGGAGCCGCTCTAAAACTAACAACATTGTTGTTAATTACATTTGATGCTTTTTTTATTGAATTTGTACTAACAATTCCACACACTTCATTCATAGAAAATTTCCTACACTATTTTTTCACCTAACATGTATAAAACAAAACACATATAAAAATTGCCTAAATATAGAATTTATGTAAAGATTTGTAACAATATTGTTAAAAACCCTAAAGTTTTTAAGAAAAATGCCGATAAATATAATACAAAGGGACAAAACAGGACTAAAGAAAATGGGATTATCCGCATCACAAGCTAGACTTTTAACATTAACGGCTCGCAAAGGCGACGTCGAATACGGCATTTCCATGAATGCTTTAGAAAAAATGTCACTTGCACGTCAAATGACAGAGCTGACTCGTGAATATAATTCCAAAATGAATTCTAAACATCTTATGTATTGTAATGGCGGGGAATATCATAAATTAAATTACAGATATTTAATGGGTACAACGAAGGCTGATGCTATGTTAAATGGCACAACGGCTGTTCGTGATAATTTGGACATGGTATTAACTGACAACAAGGGACAAGTTGTTATTGATGATAATTACGCTAACAGATTTAAACAGGCAGGATTGACTGTTGACGAAAATGGCAGAGGAACAACTTTTGATCAAAAAACGCTTATTAATGTTATGGTAAAAATGTGCGGTTATGGCGGTAAATGGTTAGCATCAGGTTTTGCTGAACAAGCAATATCATTTTTCATAAATGGCGGAGATGTTGATTCTCAAACTTACAGTGCAGAATTGGTTAAAGCAACTGCAAAACAAAAAGTGTTAACTAACAATTTTGATACAAATGAAAATAATCCAAAAACAGCATCTGAATGTGAGAATTACTTAAATAACAATAAAGCAGTTGTTAACAACGAAGTAAACAAAGTTACAAGAGACAACACAGCAAGATATTTAAAATTAATAAAACAAAAATTTGATTTATATTATCCGATTGTGCTTGCAGCAGCAAATAACGGTTGGACAACCGAATATAATAACGAAATGAATAATAACGAGGATTATATTGCAGATTCTCTTATTTCAGGTACATTCCAACTTGCACTTGTTCAAGATGACGGCGGGTATAATCCGGATGCTTCGCTGGCTTATTTTACAACGGCAGGTTTAGTCGTTGAAAAAAATACGACAGAAGACAGAGAAAAAATGAAAGCATGGTATGATCAAGAAAGAAGTATCCTGACCGAAAAAGAAAACTTCATTGACCTTGAACAAACTGAATTGTCAACAGAATTAGAAACAATAAAAACAGAAATAGAATCAATAAAAACATACATTAATGATGCTGTAACTTCTGTATTTAATTGGGGTACAAGCGCATAATATAACTACTCTTGATTTGAGTTAGTTCCGCTTAATGAACTTAAACGCTTAACAGGGTCTGTAATATGTGTAATTCTTAATCCAAAATTGTCCTCTATAACAACAACTTCACCATAAGCAATAAGTTTACCGTTAGCATATAGTTCAACTGGCTCACCTGCTGCCTTGTTTAAGGTTACGATTGAACCCTTTGTAAGCTCCAAAACTTTTTTAATAGGCAAGTCCGTTTTACCTAATTCTACAGACAATTGCAATTTTACATCCAATAAAATATTAAGGTTTTGGTTTTGAGGACCCTGTACTTGATCTAGATCTTCAAATGATGCAAACTGAACCGGCTGAACAGTAACAGGCTCATCCGCATTTGGAACTGATGTTTCTTCTTTTTTTGAAGAACTTTTTGAAGGTTTTACGATACCTTCACTAAAATCATCATTAGATGTTTCTTCATTTAAACCCTTTATATCGTCATCATTATCAAGCATCTTGTTCCTCTCCTAAAAATAATTCCTTAATAATTCATGCATTTCATCATACACATCTGTTATTTTAACACAAATTTGATTTTTTATAGTTCCGGGACGTGCAAAAAACTTCTTTTCTCCATTAATTTTTACAATCAAATCATCTTGTACTTTATTATCTAACTTGATAATATCACCTTCCGATAACTTTAAAAAATCGTCTAATGTAATATCACACGCACCAAATTGAACTCTTAAATCCACAGAAGAAGAATTAATTTTTGAAATCATCTTCATTCTTTCATCATTTGATGCAACCAAACCCTTTGTTTGGAATATATGCTGTGTGCTTAAGTGCCCTAAAACGGTTTCCAAAACAGGATATGGGAAACAAATACTGAATAAACCGAAATGTTTTCCTGCTATTTGTACTTCAAATGTTAATAGGGCAACAATTTCACCTGCTGTTGCAACCTGTATTGACTGATAGTTATCATCTAAGCTTATAAACTTCCCTGTTACAGGAATAATCGTATTCCAAGAATCTTCTAAAGATTTAATAATAATATTTATAACTTTTTTAGCCAAAGCTTTTTCTATATCCGTAAGTTCCCTTGTTTGACCGTCTATATTACCGATACCGCCAAGCATTCTGTTAACAATACATGAAATAACTTCAAAACTTATACCAAGAAGAATCTGACCTGACAACGGTTCAAATTCAAAAACGCCAACGCTAATAGGAGACGGCATTGAACGTACAAACTCTTCATATGTAAGCTGGTCAACAGATACTATCTCAATTTCCACTCTCATTCTCAAATAACCGCTTAAAATAAGTGAAATTGCTTTTGAAAATTCTCTGTGAATATCTCTTAATGCACGTAAGTTATCTTTGGAGAATTTATCCGGACGTCTGAAGTTATATAACTTATAACTTTTGTGTTCCCCGTCTGTATAATCTTCTTCAATGTCATTAAGTGTATTAATTAAATCATTTTTATCTGTTTCTGCCATATCGTCCTATTGAATAATAAATTGTCCGAAACTTACTCGTAAGACTTCTCTTTCTCCCGCAAGAATAGAATTTATATCATTTGTAATTTGTTCTTTTGCGAGCTCTTTACCCGCTGCAGTTGCCAATTCCGCAGATGTTTTGCTGGAAAGATTAGTTATTACTGCATCTCTTATAGCAGGTTTATACTGATTCATTTCTGCTTGAATTGCAGCAAGAGGGTCTGCAGGAGCAGGGGATTCTTCACCATGTCCATGGCCTCCTTTTGCTTCAGGAGTTTCAGCAGGAAAATCTCCGTCTTTTTTTGAAACTTCTATTGCAACATTTGCCTTTAAATATTTTTTCTGGTTTTCATCGCACAAATTTAAAATGAAATCACCTAGGTCAACAATAATACCTTTTTGTATTTCATCTTCATCGCCTTCACCTTCTTCAAGCTCTTCTCCTGAAGGTTGGATTGTACTAATTTTTTGCGTAATTAAGTTTTCCATAATCATATAATTTACACCCGCAAACACAATGAACATAATTACGATTGATGCAAGTGTCATTATTAAAAATTTGGTTAAATCCTTACTTTTTCCCTCATTCTCGTTTTCAGCCATTTCCTTCTCCACTAAAATTATAAATATCCAACACTATTATAACAGAATTTTTTTTATTTGTGCTAAAAAATCATCTTTTTGGAGGGGGAACAATTGTTTGACTAAAAAAAGAATAATTGTTAGAATAGTTTTTTCAATGGAGGTTCATATGAAATATTCAGAAGACGGTACTCAATATCACATAGGCCTAAAAGAAGGTGATGTTGGAGAATTTGTTATCCTACCCGGAGATCCTAAAAGATGTGAAAAAATTGCAAAATATTTTGATAACCCTGTTTTAATAGCTGATAAAAGAGAATTTGTAACTTATACAGGATATCTTAACGGAGTCAAAGTAAGTGTAACGTCTACAGGAATAGGCGGACCTTCAGCATCTATTGCATTAGAAGAACTTGTAAAAGTCGGAGCTAAAAAATTTATAAGAGTCGGAACGTGCGGCGGAATGGATACAAACGTTAAAAGCGGAGATTTAGTAATTGCAACAGGTGCAATAAGAATGGAAGGAACATCTAAAGAATATGCACCTATTGAGTTCCCCGCAGTTGCAGATTACGATATGGTAAGCGCCCTAAAATCTTCTGCCGAGAATCTAAACTTACCTCATCATATCGGTGTTGTTCAATGCAAAGATGCTTTTTACGGGCAACACAATCCCGAAATCATGCCGGTAAACTATGAACTTACAAACAAATGGAATGCTTGGCTGAAGCTGGGATGTCTGGCATCAGAAATGGAATCTGCTGCACTATTTATTGTTGGAAGTTTTTTAAGAGTAAAAGTAGGCTCAATATTTTTAGTAGTAGCTAATCAGGAACGTGAAAAATTAGGGCTTGATAATCCGGTTGTACACGATACGGACAGTGCTATAAAAACTGCAATTGGTGCAATTAAGTTATTGATATAGAAATAATTCAAAATTATTATTTGTTTCTTTGAAAGAATTTTGCAATATCTTTATGCTCTATAATATGTGAAATTGGTCTTCCATGCGGACACGTATATGGTTTTTCGCATGTTCTCCAATTCTTAATTATTTCCTGCATTTGAAAATGATTTAAATATGTATTTGCTTTAACAGCTGCTTTACAAGAAGTTGTTATTAAAATTTGCTCTTCTATATTATCAATATCACCTGATATATTTTCTAAAATATCAGACAAAATCTCTTTTGGTGAAATTTTTGATAAAAGTTGAGGAACTTTTCTGAATATAACTTCCTTATCTGACATAAAATCTATTTCATATCCGAATTTTTGTAATTTTTCTTTGTTTGTTTCCAACAATACTTTATCCGAAGGTGAAATTTCTATGATATCAGAGATAAAAAGAAGCTGACAGTCAATATTTTTGGATTTTTTCAACTGTTCATATATATAACGTTCTTCAGCTATATGCTGATCAACAATTTCTAAACCTTCTTCTCTTTCAATCAGAATATATGTCTTTTTGTACTGCCCTATAATATTCTCTTCTGCCTCAACCGGTTTTTCATCAATAATCTTTGTTTGTAAATGGTTAATTTTAGGCTGAATATAATTATTTGTCTTTTCAACCGGCGAAACAATTTCTAAATTCGGTTTTGGCGGAGTATCATATATTGATGCTAAACTAAAACCCTCTTCGACCAGCATCTCATCGTCATGTTTTATATTATTAGAAGTATTGTCAACAAAGTTGTTTATCACAGTTTCTGTTTTTTCAATATTTTTAGATAATCCTTCATTAACAGCCGAATATATAAAATTAAATATTTGGTTTGTATTTTTATATTTAACTTCCTTTTTAGTAGGGTGAACATTAACATCCACGTCTTTCGGAGGAATTTCCAGACTTATAATAATAAACGGATATTTACCGTTACCCATAAGATTTTTGTATACAGTATCTATTGATTTTTGGATAACAGGACATTTCACAAAACGCGAATTTACGTATATATAATAATCCTTTTTACTTGAACGTGAATAATCAGGAGTGCTCACATAACCGGATAATTTCAAACCTGAAAGCTTATCTGTTTTTGAAACTTCCTTTAAATGTTTTGTTACATCATCAGAAAAGATTTCTTTTACTGATGTAATAATATCACCCTGACCCAATGTTTTAAGAACCGTTTTTCCGTTATTTTTAAGTTCAAAAGATACATGCGTATGAATCAAAGCTAAAGACTGCATTAATTCATTAATGTATGAGAATTCCGTTTTGGGCGATTTTAAAAATTTCAGTCTTGCCGGAATATTGTAAAATAAATCCCTTATTTCCATTATTGTACCGATTGCACATCCGGTTTTTGCTTGTTTAACTTCTGAATTTTCACACTCAACTTTAACACCTGTTTCAAAGTCTTTAGTTCTTGTTATACAAGTAAGCTTTGATATGGAAATAATACTTGCTAAAGCTTCTCCTCTAAAACCAAGCGTATTTACTGCATACAAGTCTTCACCCGTTTCAATTTTGCTTGTTGCATGCTTCGAAAAAGCGAGCAGAATGTCGTCCGGATGAATGCCAGAACCATTATCTGCAACTCTTATATTTCTGCATTCATTAGAAATTTCAACACTAATCTTTGTTGCATTTGCATCAACAGAATTTTCAACAAGTTCTTTTACCACAGAAAACGGACGTTCGATTACTTCACCCGCTGCAATCTGATTTATAACATTTTTTGAAAGTTGGATAATTCTTCCCATTCTATTTCTCATATCTTTCCAGCATTACAACTGCTTGAGCCTCTATAGCATTTTTTTCACCAACAGAGTCTAACCCCTCTTTTGTCTTTGCTTTTATAGAAATATCATTTGAATCCAAATTTAAAATAGCTGAAAGTCTTTCTTTCATCTTTGCTATATGAGGCATCATTTTAGGAGCTTGCGCTATTATATTTGAATCAATATTACTTATCCAATAACCTTCTTCTTCAACAAGTTTACAAACATTCTCAAGAAGTAATAAACTATCGGCATCCTTATATTTTGGGTCTGTATCCGGAAAAAGTGTACCTATATCATCCAATGCTAAAGCACCTAAAAGGGCATCAATAATCGCATGTACTAAAACATCCGCATCCGAATGACCTAATAATCCTTTTTCATAGGGAATTTCTACACCGCCGATAATAAGCTTACGGTTTTCTGCCAATTTATGGATATCATACCCCAATCCTATTCTATATTTTTGTTCTGCCATAACTACTCCTCAAAGTAATTATATAACAAAAAGGCTGATTATATAATCAGCCTCAATAATGTTTAAAGTGTAGAAAATGTTCAAATTACTTAATTAATCTACCAGTCCCATCAATTTATCCATAACCAAATCCATAACTGCAGGAGCAAGCTCTTCGCCAAACTCTTCGACTACTACTGCGTAAATAACTTCGAATTGTTCCATATAGCCTGCTATTCTGTCCTGTGTTTCAGCATCTACTTCTGAAACCCCTTCTGCTCCTTGAGTTCCTGCCGGAGCTATGAAGAAATTATTTTTTTCTAAAAATTTCATTACTTCGTCAGCATTAACCTGTGGTTTTGCTTCCGGTTGCACTGCATTGCCGTTATTACCTTCATTTTCGGTATTATTAGCATTATTCTTACCATTGTTTCCGTATCCGTTTACTCCGTAACCGTATCCGTATCCGTTGATTCCGCCGATGTTGTTCATTTTTCTACTCCTTAAACTTTGTTCTTTTCTTTACATCATGGTTAACGGCATTTTTTTTGAAAACTTTAGGATTTTTGGATAAATTGTTACAATTCTTTACAAAAAGTTTTTTATGTTGTTTTTTGGAGGGGAGAAGTACATTAGTTCTCCTCTAAAAAAATTACGATAAAAAAGAGGTGTCTTAATGGACACCTCTTTTTTATATTCTTTTTATCTTTCTATGCTAAACCCAGCGCTTTTTTGTACCAAGAAAAAGACTCTACTTCTGAACCGTTAAATGTTGTCTTTACTTGTTGTTTTTTCAAATAATTTTCAAATTCATCATTAAATGCAGACTTAACTGTTTTAGATTCTTTAGAAATTACCTTCATTTCCTTCTCCTTTATTTGTTACATATAATATATATTTTTGATTTGTTTGTTTTTCAGTTATAATCCACACATTTTATGAGTTTATTATATCAAATTATAAAAAGGTCCGCAATTAATATGTAAAGATTTGTAATGTATTTTGGTAAAAATCGCTCTATAGAATTATATACATATACTAAAGTATTAGTATTTTGTTTTTCGGTTTATGATACAATAAATCTGTTCATTTCACACACATAAATAAAGCGAAAACTATGCAAATAACAAAATATCAGCGTCCGCACATATCATTTTTCGGCTGTACAAACAGTGGCAAATCGTCACTTGTGAATGCCGTAACAAACCAAAATCTATCAGTTGTATCAGATATAAAAGGTACAACTACCGATCCGGTAGAAAAATCCATGGAACTTTTACCGATTGGCCCTGTTGTAATTATAGATACTGCAGGAATTAACGACGGATTAAAAGAAAATGATAAATTAGGAAAATTAAGAGTTGAAAAAACTAAACAAATACTTGATAAAACAGATGTTGCTGTTCTTGTTATAGACTCTGTTATCGGAATGCAAGATGAAGATAAAAGTTTTATAGATGAATTTAACAAAAGAAATATTCCATACTTAATTGTATTTAACAAAAATGATATAAAAACATCTAAAAATAAATATCTGAAAGTTTCTGCTAAAACAGGTTTTGGTGTAAATGAACTAAAAAATAAACTTGCTTTAATAATTAACGAAAATAAAAAAGAAAAATACATTATAAAAGATAAACTAAACAATGGTGACATTGTTATATTAGTCATTCCGATTGATGAATCAGCTCCAAAAGGAAGAATAATACTTCCTCAGCAGAATGTATTAAGAGAATGTCTGGATGCACATGCTTCTGCAATATGTACCCAGCCGGAAGAACTTGCAGCAATTCTTGAAACTGTTAACCCAAAGTATGTTATTACGGATTCTCAAGCCTTTAATCAAGTAAAAGATATTGTTCCCGATAATATAATATTAACCTCTTTTTCCATACTAATGGCAAATTACAGAGGAAAATTAAACGAACTTCTCAGCGGTACAAGTAAAATTTCCGAACTTAAAGACGGAGACAAGATATTAATTTCTGAAGGATGCACACACCACAGACAATGCAATGACATCGGCACCGTAAAATTTCCAAAATGGATTAAAGAATATACGGGTAAAAACATTGAATTTGAGTTTACTCAAGGCGGTGAATTTCCACAAGATTTATCAAAATATTCTCTAATTATTCATTGCGGCGGATGCATGATAAATGAGCAGGAAATGAAATCCAGAACAAACCGCGCTAGTGAACAGAACATTCCTATTGTTAATTACGGCATGGCAATAGCTTATATGAACGGAATTTTAGAAAGAGCTTTAGAAATCTTTAAATAAAATTTTCCTATCTTAACCGATATCCCATCTTCCGCAAGTACCGCCCCAACGAGCAATAATATTGCCTTTTATATCACCAATTTTATCTACATGACCAATAGGTTCTGAGCCTTCTAATATTGTAATAACTTCACAATTGTTTGAGCATCCCGTACATTGGCAAGTTACTGATTGGAAATTCATATCACCAACTTCCCAGCCTTTGAATTTAGTCTGAGTTTCCGTATACTGATGATTTTCCATAGCCAAAAGCGCCGCACCAATTGCACCCATAGTTTGGTGATGCTCAGGAACAATGATTTTTGCATTCAAAGCTTCTTCAAAAGCTTTTACCATACCTGTATTAGAAGCAACTCCTCCTTGGAATGAGAACACCGGAAGCAACTCTTTACCCAATGCCAAATTGCTTAAATAGTTCCTTACTAATGCCTGACAAAGACCGTAAAGCAAGTCTTCAACAGGATAACCTAATTGTTGTTTATGGATTAAATCTGATTCAGCAAAAACTCCGCATCTTCCGGCTATACGCGCAGGATTTGATGATTTCAAAGCCGTTTCACCAAATTTTTCTATCGGAACATTTAGTCTCTGCGCTTGGTGGTCCAAAAAGCTTCCTGTACCTGCTGCACAAACCGTATTCATTGCAAAATCCGTTACAATACCGTCACGAAGAATAATAATCTTACTGTCTTGTCCACCAATTTCTAAAATCGTTTGAACTCCCGGGATATTGGTGCTTGCAGCTACTGCATGTGCTGTAATTTCATTTTTAATAACATCCGCACCTACAAGAGCACCTGCAAGATTTCTTCCTGAACCCGTTGTTCCGACACCCTGTACGGAATATTCACAAATAGCCTGGGTTATAATGTGTTTTAAACCATCTTGCACTGCATCAACCGGTTTGCCTGCTGTTTTTAACATATATGAATCAATATATTTACCTTTTTCGTCTACTAATGCCAACTTAGTAGTAACAGAACCGACGTCAATCCCTAAATATACATTTAAACTCATTTTTACCTTCTTCCTTAAATTATATTCTGTCAAATCCTGTGTATTTTCTAAGAACCTCTGGTATAATAACAGTTCCGTCTTCTTGCTGGAAGTTTTCTATAATTGCTGCAAAAGTTCTTCCAACAGCTAATCCTGAACCGTTTAAAGTATGTACAAATTTGACTTTTCCGTCTTTATCACGATATCTTATATTAGCACGGCGAGCTTGGTAATCACCAAAATTAGAACAACTTGAAATTTCCTTATACGTATTATAAGAAGGAAGCCATACTTCTAAGTCAAAACATTTATTAGCACTAAAACCTATATCTGCCGTACAAAGAGCTACTCTTCTGTATGGAAGTCCCAAAAGTTCCAAGCATTTTTCTGCATTTTGAGTAAGTTTTTCATGCTCTTCTTTACTTGTTTCAGGAGTTGTGAGTTTAACCATTTCAACCTTATTAAACTGGTGAACTCTTATTAATCCTCTTGTATCTTTTCCTGCAGAGCCAGCTTCACGTCTAAAGCATGGTGTATAAGCAGTCATGTATTTAGGCAAATCTTCTTCACTTAAAATTTCACCTGAATAAATATTCGTAACGGGAACTTCTGCTGTTGGAATTAAGTATAAGTCTTCGTCAACGCATTTATACATATCTTCCGCAAATTTTGGAAGCTGACCTGTACCCGTCATTGTGGCAGCATTTGCCATAAAAGGTGGAAGAATTTCCTCATATCCGTGTTCTTCAGTATGTAAATCCAAGAAGAACTGTATAATAGCTCGTTCCAGTCTTGCACCCTTGCCTCTGTATAATGTAAATCTTGATTGAGAAAGTTTAACACCACGTTCAAAATCAACAATATTTTTTTCTTCACATAAATCCCAGTGAGCCTTTGGAATAAAAGAAAATTTAGTAGGTTCGCCCCAAGTCTTTATTGTAGGATTATCGTCTTCTGATTGACCAATAGGTGTTGTTTCATCAGGAATATTCGGCGTATGCAAAAGAAAATCTCTTTGAGCATTATCAAGTTCTACTTGTTTTTCTTCTAATGCCTTAACTTCATCTCCAAGAGCTCTGATTTCTTCCTGAAGAGCATCGGTATTTTCACCATTTTTCTTCATTACACCGATTTTTTGAGATTCTGTTTTTCTTTTTGCCCTGAGTTCATCTGCTTGTGCTTGAATTTTTCTTCTTTGTGCATCTATTTCAATTACTTTATCTATTGATAAATCAGGATTTCTCCTCTTTAATAATTCGTTAATTTTTTCAGGGTTTTCTCTAATCAATTTAATATCTAACATATTATATATCCTCTTTTCTTGTCTTATTAATATCACAAACGAATAAAAATTTAAATAAAAGAAATTCACCTGTTCACTTATTTAAATAAATCATATTTGAAATATAATAATGTTTGTAAGAAGATATAAACATAGGGGATATATAAGGAGTACAAGGATGAAAAATAAACTGATAATGTTCTGGGCAATTGTGCTTATTATCATTGCATCTATTGTAACTATATGCGTTAAACCTACAAAATTAGGTTTGGATTTGGTCGGTGGTTCTAGACTAGTTCTTGAAGCTCAGCCCGCAAACAATGCGCAAGTTACACCGGATATGATGTCGAGCTTGCAATTTGCAATAGAGAACAGAGTTAACAAATTAGGTGTTTCTGAAACAGTAGTTCAAAGAGCAGGAGATAAAAGACTTGTTGTTGAAATACCTGACGTTTCTGATTTGAACCAAGCAAAACAATATATTGGTGAAACAGCAGAACTTGATTTCAGGAAACCTGTTATGAAAGATGGTGAAATAGATTGGGTTCCTACCGGATTGAGCGGAAAACAATTAAATAAAGCTCTTTTAAGTACAAATTCTCAAAATGGTCAATGGGTTGTTGATTTGGAATTTGATGGTGAAGGTACAAAGATTTTTGCTGACTTAACCAAAAAGATGGTTGGCGAACAAATGGCTATTTTCTTTAACGGAGAACTTCAGTCAGCTCCTGTTATCAGAGAACCAATTACAGGCGGACGTGCTCAAATTTCGGGCGGGGATAACGGATTTGCTTATGAAGAAGCAAAGAAAATGGTTGACCTTCTAAACGCAGGTGCACTTCCGGTTCCGGCTAAAATTATTGAAGAAAATACTGTAGGACCTACTCTTGGTGCAGACAGTATAGCAAAATCAAAAGTTGCAGGCGCAATCGGTTTAGGATTTGTAATGATATTTATGGCGCTTTTCTACAGAGCACCCGGACTTATTGCAGACGTAGCACTTGTTTTATACGGCATTATGTTATTTGCACTGTTTAAAGCAATCCCTGTAACACTTACTCTTGCAGGTATTGCAGGTTTCATTCTTTCAATCGGTATGGCAGTTGATGCAAACATCCTGATTTTTGAAAGAACAAAAGAAGAATTAAGAGCCGGTAGAACATTATTTACGGCTATTAATTCAGGATTTGACAGAGCATTCACAAGTATTTTTGACTCAAATATGACAACAATTATTACCTGTACAATTCTTTATTGTTTAGGAACAAGCATTGTTAAGGGATTTGCACTGACTCTTGCAATTGGTGTAATTGTTTCAATGTTCTCGGCAATTACTATTACAAAGAACTTTATGCACTTATGCTTTGGAACGGGTAAACTTACAAATCCTGCATTGTTTGGATTAAAGGCAGAAGAAATTAATGCAGAGTACCAAGCTGTTGAAACGAAACGTGAAAAAGCTAAATTTGGTATTCTCGATTAAAATACGAAAAGGTGCGAACCAGCTAGTGGAAGAAACCATTGAGGAGGAGCTGGTAAAGCACAATGGTAAAAGTAGTAAGATAGAATCTCCTCCGACCAAAGGATGAAAAAAATGAAGATTAAATTAGATATAGTTAAATACAGATTTTTATGTTTAGCGCTCTCGGCAATATTATTAACTCCGGGAATTTTGGCAATGATTTATTCAACAATTGTTTATCCGACACACTCTCCTGTTAAAGTTGGTATCGATTATACAGGTGGTACAACTTTACAGTATGGGGTGAAGGAAGATATAACAAATGAAAAGTTGGCATCTGTAAGAACAGATTTGGAAAAAGGCGGAATAGAAAATCCTTATTTGCAGATAATAAATGTAAACGCACAAAGTGAAAGCAATTTAAAATCTATTCTTGCAATTAGAACTAAATTTATTG
>Ga0247610_10004293_pt1 | contig 15290 bp, 11 predicted proteins | sample 174DNAGHGhighgp2_FD_193483 | JGI IMG/M metagenome (GOLD analysis project Ga0247610, IMG submission 193483) | Sheep rumen microbial communities from Palmerston North, Manawatu-Wanganui, New Zealand - 1742 DNA GHGhigh gp2 | ecosystem: Host-associated > Mammals > Digestive system > Stomach > Rumen... | reverse complement strand
GCTTCCACAGCCTTTTCAGCCTCCTCGAACTCAGGCAGGTCGGTGGAGATGCGCGGCCAAATCTCTTGGTCGGCCAGGTAATTCTGGATGGTGTAAGGCAGCACGAAATAGCCATCGGCCAGGCCTTGCATCAGTGCGGAAGCACCCAGGCGGTTGGCGCCGTGGTCGGAGAAGTTGCACTCTCCGATGGCGAAGAGGCCCTTGATGGAAGTCTGCAGTTCATAGTCCACCCAGATGCCACCCATCGTGTAGTGTACGGCGGGGAAGATCATCATGGGGTGATAATAGGTCACGCCATCCTTCTCGCAAGCTTTCTTTCCGGGGAAGACATCGGTGATTTCCTCGTACATCTCGAAGAGGTTTCCGTAGCGTTGCATGATGACGTCGATGCCGAGGCGGTTGATGGACTCGGAGAAGTCGAGGAAGACGGCCAGTCCGGTGTTGTTCACGCCGAAGCCTTTGTCGCAACGCTCCTTGGCGGCACGAGAGGCCACGTCACGAGGCACGAGGTTTCCGAATGCAGGATAGCGACGCTCCAGATAGTAGTCACGGTCTTCTTCCGGAATCTCATATCCCTGCTTCGTGCCAGCCTGAAGGGCTTTGGCATCCTCCAGTTTCTTAGGCACCCAGATGCGTCCGTCGTTGCGAAGCGACTCTGACATAAGGGTGAGTTTCGACTGCTTGTCACCATGGACGGGGATGCAGGTGGGGTGAATCTGCACATAGGATGGGTTGGCGAAATAGGCACCCTTGCGATAGCATTGCACGGCAGCGGTGCAGTTGCAACCCATGGCGTTGGTGGAGAGGAAATAGGCGTTGCCGTATCCACCTGTGGCGATGACGACGGCGTTGGCCGAGAAACGCTCCAGCTTGCCGGTGACGAGGTTCTTGGCGATGATGCCCCTGGCTCGTCCGTTGACGATGACCACGTCCTCCATCTCGTAGCGGGTGTAAAGTTTCACCTTTCCTGCTTGCACTTGTGCGCTGAGTGAGGAATAGGCGCCAAGGAGGAGTTGCTGTCCTGTCTGTCCCTTTGCATAGAAGGTACGCGAGACCTGTGCGCCACCGAAGGAACGGTTGGCGAGCATGCCGCCATATTCACGTGCGAAAGGCACGCCTTGTGCCACGCACTGGTCGATGATGTTGTTGGAAACTTCGGCCAGACGATAGACGTTTGCCTCGCGGGCACGGTAGTCGCCACCCTTCACGGTGTCGTAGAAAAGACGGTAAACGGAGTCGCCGTCGTTCTGGTAGCACTTGGCGGCATTGATACCACCTTGTGCGGCGATGGAGTGAGCGCGGCGTGGAGAGTCCTGGATGCAGAGGTTGATGACATTGAAGCCCATCTCTCCAAGACTGGCTGCGGCACTGGCTCCTGCCAGTCCGGTGCCCACGACGATGACATCGAGTTTCAGCTTGTTCTTAGGGTTCACCAGACGTTGGTGGGCCTTGTAGTTGGTCCATTTCTCTGCTACTGGTCCTTCAGGAATTCTTGAATCTATTTTCTTAGTCATGGTAAATCAGGATTAAAATGTAAGATAGATGTTAGCATTAACTACAGAGGCTTGGTGCACACCCGAAGGCGAAAGCCAACGCGACGATGGCGAAAAGAATCATGAGGATGGTGACATAGACAAAGCCGATGACCTTCCAACGTTTGAACCAAATCTTGCCACTCAATCCGAGTGTCTGCATGGCACTCCAGAATCCATGGGTGAGATGGAACCAGATGGCAACGAACCAAATGAGGTAAAGCACTACGAAGACAGGGTTGGAGAATGTCTCCTGAATCCAACCAAAACCATCGGCGGGATCGAGTTTGGTTTCCATCCCCACAAGCTCTGCAAACATCATGTTGTACCAGAAGTTGAACAAGTGCAGCAACAAGCCAAGAAGGATGATGATACCCAGCACGAGCATGTTCTGAGAAGCCCATTCCACCTTCTGAGGCGTGTCGGTGACAGCATAACGCTCATTGCCACGTGCCCTTCTGTTCTGGGCGGTGAGAATGAAAGCGTAAACGATGTGGATGACAGCAAGGGCTGCCAAGCCCAACGTGGCCACCACAGCATACCAGTTGGCTCCGAGCAACTCGCAGATGGTGTTGTAGGCTTCTCCTGAGAAGAAAGCCGCGACGTTCATGCAACAATGGAACGTCAGGAAAAGGATAAGTGCGACGCCAGTGACCGACATCACAACCTTCCTACCAATAGAAGAATTAATTAACCACATAAATGATTGAGATTTAATTATTTAATTTATTGAATGAATATAAATGCATCGAAATAGGGTTAAGAAAGGCCGAAAAATACCTATGAATAGGTAGCATCAGACCGCTTTTGAATGCAAAAATAGTATATTTTTGTTATAAATCAAAGATTTTGGGCAAAAAATCCGATTATTATGCTTACTTTTGCGGATGAAAGGCGGTTTTTCTCTGTCCACCATCCGTTATCGGACGTGATAAGACGGGAAAAACAAAAGCAGAAGCAAGATGAACCATAAGATGAAATATGACGTGGTGGTGGTGGGTGGCGGCCATGCCGGCTGCGAGGCCGCCTGTGCTGCAGCAAGGCTGGGAGCCCAGACACTGCTGGTGACGATGGATATGAATAAAATTGCCCAGATGAGTTGCAACCCTGCCGTGGGAGGCATCGCCAAAGGACAAATCGTGCGAGAAATCGACGCACTCGGCGGGCAGATGGGCATCGTCACCGACGCCACAGCCATACAGTTCCGCATGCTCAACCGTTCGAAAGGCCCGGCCATGTGGAGTCCACGTGCCCAATGCGACCGCGGCAAGTTCATTTGGAAATGGCGCGAGCGTCTCGACAACACCCCGGGACTCGACATCTGGCAAGACCAAGTGGAAGAACTCCTCGTAAAAGACGGAGAAGTGACCGGAGTGCGCACACTTTGGGGAGCAGAGGTGCGAGCCAAAAGCGTCGTCATCACCGCCGGGACATTCCTTAACGGACTCATGCACATCGGACGCTGCCAGGTACGTGGCGGAAGGATTGCAGAACCCGCCGTCGAGCACCTCACGGAGAGCATCTGCCGTCACGGCATCACCACGGCGAGAATGAAAACCGGCACACCGGTGCGTATCGACAAACGGTCGGTGCACCTTGAAGAGATGGAAATACAGGAAGGCGAACACGACTTCCACAAATTCAGCTTCCTCGACGGGCCACGCCCATTGAAACAACTCACCTGCTGGATCTGCTACACCAACCCCTCCGTGCACGACATCCTAAGACAAGGCCTTGCCGACTCGCCACTCTACAACGGACAGATACAAAGCATCGGCCCACGCTACTGCCCCTCGATAGAAACCAAACTGGTCACCTTCCCGGAACGTGAACAGCACATGCTCTTCCTGGAACCGGAAGGCGAGACCACCAACGAGATGTACCTTAATGGCTTCTCATCAAGCATGCCCATGGACGTGCAGATTGAGGCACTCAAAAAAATACCTGCCCTGCGCGACCTCAAGGCCTACCGACCCGGTTATGCCATCGAATACGACTTTTTCGACCCTACCCTACTCTCACACTCCCTGGAATCTAAAAAGGTGAAAGGACTGTTTCTCGCAGGACAAGTCAACGGCACCACGGGATATGAAGAGGCCGCCGGACAAGGACTCGTGGCGGGGGTGAACGCCGCCATACACTGCGGAGGTGGAAAACCCTTCGTGATGCATCGCGACGAAAGCTATATCGGCGTACTCATCGACGACCTCGTCACCAAGGGAGTGGACGAACCCTACCGCATGTTCACCTCACGGGCGGAATACCGCATCCTGCTCAGACAAGACGATGCCGACGCACGACTCACCGAACGAGCCTATGCCTTGGGGTTGGCCTCCACGGAACGACACCAATGGTGGCTGCAGAAAAAACAACAAGTGGAACACATCATCGCACTCTGCGAAAAAACATCCATCAAACCCAAAGAGGTGAACACACGGCTCGAAGCACTCGGCACCACCCCACTCCACTACGGATGCAAAGCCATCGACCTTCTCGGACGACCACAAGTCAACCTCGACGTGCTGCAAGACATGCTGCCTACGCTCAAGGAAGCCATCGACAAACTGCCCAACCGAAAGGAAGAAATAGCAGAGGCCGCTGAAGTGCTCATGAAATACAAAGGCTACATCGAAAGAGAACGCATGGTGGCAGAGAAAATGCACAGACTCGAAAACATCAAAATCAAAGGGCATTTCGACTACCAGAACATGACACAAATCTCCATCGAAGCACGACAAAAACTGCAACGCATCAACCCCGACACTCTGGCGCAAGCCAGCAGGATTCCCGGCGTGTCGCCAAGCGACATCAATGCCATGCTCGTGCTCATTGGAAGATGAGGGAGATTGAAAATTGAAAATTGAAGATTGAAAATTGAAAATTGAAAATTGAAAATTGAATTTTTGGAGCAGCGAGAGCAGAGTCAAGCTTGCTTGAACTCTGCCGAGTCGCGACAAAAATCAGCGAAGATAATTTTTGGAGCAGCGAAAGCAGAGTCAAGCTTGCTTGAACTCTGCCGAGTCGCGACAAAAATCAGCGAAGATAAAAATAAAGATTGGCGAACTTGGCTTGCACTCGTTTGACCATAAACCAGAAAATAAATTTTGTAAAATATTTTTATTGTTTCACGTGAAACATTCACCCATCAACAACAAAAGACATGAACAATGAAACACTGCTGCAGAACCTACGCAGCATCCCCGACTTCCCCGTGAAGGGAATCAACTTCAGAGACGTCACCACACTCTTCAAAAGCGCCGAATGCCTGCGCATCATGGAAGACGAACTCTACGAACTCTACAAGGACAAAGGCATCACCAAAATCGTAGGCATCGAAAGCCGAGGATTTGTCATGGCATCCGCACTCGCCGTCAAACTCGGCGCAGGAGTCGTGCTTTGCCGCAAGCCAGGAAAACTGCCCGCAGAAACCGTGCAGGAAACCTACAGCAAGGAATACGGCACCGACACCATCGAGATACACAAGGACGCCATCACAGAGGATGATGTCGTGCTGCTACACGACGACCTGCTCGCTACAGGAGGAACCATGAAGGCGGCACTCGACCTCGTCAACAAATTCCACCCCAAGAAAACCTACATGAATTTCCTCATCGAGCTCGTCAACGAGAACCTCAACGGAAGGAAACCCTTCGAGAACGACGACATCGAAATCACCGCTCTCATGCAAATCTGATACATGACAGGCCTGGTTGCACATTGGCAGCCAGGCCTGTTGGCAAACAAATGTTTCACGTGAAACAACTATGGAAAACGAAGGAAAAGAGCAACTCCACACACGGTTGAAAAACATCGTGCTCAACATGCCAGAACAACCCGGAAGCTACCAGTTCTGGGATGAGAGCAACACCATCATATACGTAGGTAAGGCGAAGAAACTAAAAAGCAGAGTGTCCACCTATTTCCACAAGGAAGTAGACAGATACAAGACAAAAGTGCTCGTCAGCAAAATACACAACATCACATACACCGTGGTGAATACAGAGGAAGACGCACTGCTACTGGAAAACAGCCTCATCAAAAAATACAACCCAAAATACAACGTACTACTCAAAGACGGCAAAACATACCCAAGCATCTGCGTCACCAACGAACCCTACCCACGCATATTCAAGACAAGAAACATCAACCGCAAATGGGGCACCTATTTCGGGCCGTACAGCAACCAAGGACCCATGTACGCAGTGCTCGAACTCATCAAGAAACTCTTCAAGCCAAGAGCGTGCAACATGGTGATGACACCAGAGAAGATAAAGGAACAAAAATACAAGACCTGCCTCAAATACCATATCCACATCTGCGACGCACCTTGCGTGGGAAAGCAATCATACGAGTTGTACCAAGAGAACATCAGAAAGGCAAAGGAAATACTCAAGGGAAACACAAGGCAACTCCTCAGGCAACTCAAAGAGGAAATGATGCTAAAGGCAGAACAACTGAGATTCGAGGAAGCTGAATACATCAAGCAACAAATCATAAGCATTGAAAACTACTGCGCGAAAAGCGAAGTCGTCAGCCACACCATCAACAACATCGATGTCTTCAGCATCACCAACGACGACCACAACAACAACGCTTTCATCAACTACCTGCACGTTACAAACGGAAGCATCAACCAAGCTTTCACCATCGAATACAAAAGAAAACTGCAAGAAACAGACAGCGAACTTCTCGCACTCGCCATACCGGAAATCAGAAAAAGATTCGGTAGCACGGCGAAGGAAATCATCGTACCCATCAACATCGAATGGAACATCGAGGGGGCAGAGTACACCATTCCTCAAAGAGGAGAGAAAAAACATCTGCTCGAACTCTCGGAAATGAACGGCAAGCAATACAAGGTGGACAGGTTGAAGCAAAGTGAAAAACTCAACCCGGAGCAAAGGCAGACAAGGCTGATGAAAGAACTGCAGACAGCGTTGAAGATGGAAAAATTGCCATATCATATTGAATGCTTCGACAACTCCAACATCAGTGGTACGGATGCTGTGGCTGGATGCGTGGTGTTCAAAGCGATGAAACCAAGTAAGAAGGACTATAGGAAATACAACATCAAGACTGTCGTAGGACCCGACGACTACGCATCCATGCAAGAAGTGGTGAGAAGAAGATATAAAAGGATGATCGAGGAAGGCACTACCCTGCCCGACCTCATCATCACCGACGGAGGCAAAGGACAAATGGAAGTCGTCAGGCAAGTCGTGGAAGACGAACTGCACCAAAACATCCCCATCGCTGGACTAGCAAAAGACGACCGACACCGAACCAACGAACTGCTCTATGGCTTTCCCCCTGTAGTCATAGGAATGAAGACCGACAGCGAACTATTCCGCATTCTTACCAACATACAAGACGAAGTTCACAGGTATGCCATCACTTTCCACAGAGACAAGAGAAGCAAGCACGCACTCAAGTCGGAAATAGACGACATCAAAGGAATAGGACCAAAAACAAAGGACATCTTGATGAAAAAACTCAAAACAGTAAAAAGGATAAAAAACGCCACGGTAGAAGAATTGACAACAATCGTCGGAAAAGCAAAAGCACAAATCATATACCAATTCTTCCATCCGTCATAGCATTTGAAAAGACAAAAACAAGCACAATCATCACATTATTTCATTTTTATTTTGAATTAAAACCTTTTTATCATATCTTTGTAATCTGAAAAGCATTAAAAGCCATGAGGACAGTCATACAAAGAGTCTCACACGCATCCGTCACCATAGATGGAAAAGTGAAATCTGAAATCAAACAAGGACTATTGCTCTTGCTGGGTATCTGTGACGAAGACAACGAAGAGGACATCGAATGGCTGGTCAAAAAAGTGGTCAACCTGAGAATCTTCAACGATGAAAACGGAGTGATGAACAAATCCGTCATCGATGTGGAAGGGGAAATCATGGTCATCAGCCAATTCACATTGTTTGCTTCATATAAGAAAGGAAACAGACCATCGTGGTTCAGGGCTGCCAAAGGAGAGACCTCCACCCCACTCTACCAACTCTTCTGCAACAAAATCTCACAAGCCATACAAAAGGAAGTGGCAACAGGAATATTCGGCGCAGACATGAAAGTGGAATTGCTCAACGATGGACCCGTCACCATCTGCATGGATACCAAAAACAAGGAATGACAAAAAGCATAACAGATAATGAACAACAAGGACATCACATTGAAGAACGTGCAACGCACCGTTGACCAATGGGTGAAAGAATATGGAGTAAGATATTTCTCCGAACTCACCAACCTGGCGTGTCTCACGGAAGAGGTGGGTGAACTGGCACGAATCATAGCAAGGAAATACGGAGACCAGAGTTTCAAACCTGGCGACAAAAACAACCTCGGAGAAGAAATGGCCGACATTCTCTTCGTCCTCGTATGCCTCGCCAACCAAACAGGCGTGGACCTTACTGAAGAATTCCACAAAACCATTGAAAAGAAAACAAACAGAGATAGTCTCAGGCACATAGCCAACCCGAAATTGAAAGCATAAGCCACCTAAATTAAAAGCGTATGGAACTAAAAAAAGACAAACCACAAAGCAAGATTGAACAAGCACTAAGCGAATACAATCTTGAAATCAGCGATGCTGAAGTACAAGAAGCAGTGAAGAAACTCATCATGGAAAAAGTGCCGCAAAACGACACCTTGGAAGTGAAAAAATTCCTCATGGGTAGTGTGGAACTCACCTCACTCAACACCACAGACTCCGACCAAAGCATCATGGCATTCACAGAAAAGGTCAACCAATTCGACGATGCATATCCACAGCTGCCCCATGTAGCAACCATCTGCGTCTATCCATGCTTCGCAAGTGTAGTGAAAAACACACTCAATGTGGAAGGAGTGGAAATAGCATGCGTCTCAGGAAGCTTCCCGTCATCACAAGCACTCATAGAAGTGAAAGTGGCTGAGACTGCACTGGCAGTAAAAGACGGAGCAACTGAAATAGACATCGTCATGCCCGTGGGAAAATTCCTTTGCGGTGACTATGAAGGAGTATGCGACGACATCACCGAGATGAAAAACGCATGTGGAGACAAAGATATGAAAGTCATTCTTGAAACAGGATGCCTCAAAACAGCAAAAAACATCAAGATTGCCTCCATTCTTTCCATGTATGCCGGTGGAGACTACATCAAAACCTCTACAGGAAAACTCAGTCCGGCTGCTACGCCGGAAGCCGCATATGTGATGTGCCAAGCCATCAAGGAATACTACGACAAGACAGGAATTCAGATTGGTTTCAAGCCAGCAGGAGGACTGAACACCGTCACCGACGCACTCACATACTACACTATCGTCAAGGAAATACTGGGAGAAAAATGGCTGACCAACAAATGGTTCAGATTAGGAACAAGCAGGCTGGCCAATATGTTGCTCAGTGAAGTGATGGGTGAAGAAATCAAATTCTTCTGATTATACATTAAATAAAAAATGGTGTGGAGATTATTCTCCACACCATTTTTTTATCCTTTTTTCAAAGTCATTTCAGTCTTATGCTCACTCGGAACATATGTCCCTTTATCCTATCCTCAAAGCCTTTTCAGTATTATGTACACTCGGAACATATGTCCCTTTATCCTATCCTCAAAGCCTTTTCAGTATTATGTACACTCGGAACATATGTCCCTTTATCCTATTTTCAAAGCCTTTTCAGTATTATGTACACTCGGAACATATGTCCCTTTAACTCCCTTTTAACTCCTCTTTAACTCCTCTTTAACTCCTCTTTAACTCCCCTTTAACTCCTCTTTAACTCCCCTTTAACTCCTCTTTAACTTCTGAAAAATCACATATCCCTCATAGCCACGAAATCCAGGTATTTCAACAAGGCTTCGCGTATTTCAGATTGTTTCACGTGAAAATCGATGTATTTCTTAGCCTGCTCACTAAAATCATTCATACGTTTCACGGCATAGTCAATGCCACCATTCACCTTCGCGAAATCCACCAAAACAGCTATCTCATCACTGTTGATCATACCCTTTTTCACCTTGCGGGCCAAGTTGTACATCGACTCGTAATGGCTATTTTTCAATGCATAAATCACCGGCAAAGTCAATTTTCCCTCTGCCATGTCATTGCCAGTTGGCTTGCCTATCTCCTTAGAGTCATAATAATCAAATATGTCATCCTTGATTTGGAAAACCATACCTATCGACATGCCGAAATCATAAGCAGCCTGGACTTCCTCGTCGCTCGCACCCACAGACAAGGCACCATTATGGGCACATGTGGCGAAAAGAGAGGCAGTCTTCTTGCTGATCACCTGATAGTAAACATCCTCCGAGATGCCTTCATCTTCATAATTGTTCAGTTGAAGCAATTCACCACTCGACAAAATCCTACCCAACTGGGCCAAACTGGTGATGATATTGGTGTTGTTGCTTTTGGATACATAATAAAGAGCTGTGGAAAGTATATAGTCACCTACCAATACTGCAACCTTGTTGTTGAAGGAAGCGTTGACAGAAGGCTGTCCACGACGCTCACTACTTTCATCCACCACATCATCATGAACCAAACTTGCTGTATGAAGCAACTCCAAGCCAACAGCTGCATGAAGCGTGGTGGAATTCACAGCACCATAATTCTTAGCCATCAACAAGGTGAGAATGGGACGCATACGCTTACCACCACGCTTGCGGATATGGTCAAGCGTGTTGGATAAAAGGCCATCAGTATGCGACAACGACTCATCAAAAAGCTGGATGAAAGACTCCATCTCACTCTCGATAGGCTGCCTGATTTCAGAAAGAACATCCATTGTGCATAATTTTGATACAAAAATACGCATTTTATCTCGTATAAATCAAAAAAATATAGTAATTTTACACAGAAAAATCAAATTAATATGGAGAAACTGTTCCTTTTAGATGCATATGCGCTCATATACAGAGCATATTATGCCTTCATCAAAAATCCCAGAATCAACTCTAAAGGCGTCAATACCTCAGCCATCATGGGATTCTGCAATACCTTGCACGAGGTCATCTCAAAAGAAAAACCCACGTACCTGGCAGTGGCGTTCGACCCACATGGACTCACTTTCAGAAGTGAAGCATTCCCAGCATACAAGGCACAAAGGGAAAAAACACCAGAAGACATTCTCATCTCAGTGCCTATCATACAGCGCATCTTGACTGCCATGCACATACCCATCCTGATACAGGAAGGCTATGAAGCTGATGACATCATAGGCACGCTGGCATTTCGGTTGAAAGATGAAAACATCGAAACCTATATGCTCACGCCAGACAAAGACTATGGCCAACTTGTAGGGAAAAACGTCAAAATGTACCGTCCACGCCATGGTGGAGGATATGAAGTGCTTGGAGAAAAAGAAATAAAGAGCAAATATGGAGTGGACCATCCATTGAAAGTCATCGACCTGCTGGCATTGATGGGCGATTCCGCTGACAATTTCCCAGGATGTCCCGGGGTAGGGGAGAAGACCGCTGTGAAACTCATCGCACAATTCGGCAGTGTGGAAAATCTCATCACACATACCGACCAACTCAAAGGTGCACTTAAAACGAAAGTCGAAGGACATGTCGACGACATCACCATGTCGAAATTTCTCGCCACCATCAAAACGGATGTCCCCATACAAATCAACCTTGAGCAGATGAGAATCAAGGAACCCGACGAACAGCAACTCAGACAGATTTTTGAAGAATTGGAATTCAAAAGCCTTGCTGAGAAATTCATCAAGCAACCTGTAAAAAATGTTAAAAAAGGCAACATACAACTCGATTTATTCGCCGATTTTCAAGACGAGAACCAAGGAGAAATTAAAAATTCGAGTTTTGAAAGCCTTAAAACCATTCAACACGATTATCAACTCATTGAAAATAAAGAAGATATTGAAAAATTACGTGATTTTTTATTGACAAATGATTTTTTGAGTCTGGATACGGAAACCACTTCCACCATGCCAATGGAAGCAGAACTGGTCGGAGTCAGCTTCTCCATCAAGGAAAACCAAGCTTTTTACATTCCCATACCCGAAAACAGGGAAGAGGCTCAAGAAATCATCGAAATCCTAAGACCACTTTATGAAAATCCAAAAACGCTGAAAATTGGACAGAACATCAAATACGACTTGCAAGTGCTAGCCAACTATGGAATAGAGGTGCAAGGTCCATTATGGGACACCATGGTGGCTCACTATCTCATACAACCCGAAGTGAGACACAACATGGATTTTTTGGCTGAGGCATATCTCAACTACAAAACCATACACATCGATGAACTCATCGGTCCGAAAGGAAAAGCACAAAAAAGCATGAGAGACCTCGAACCCGAAAAAGTGTATGAATATGCAGCAGAAGATGCCGACGTGACACTCAAACTCAAAAACATCCTGCTTCCCAAACTCAAGGAAACAGGGGTGGAACAACTGTTCTACGACATCGAGATGCCCCTTGTAAGAGTGCTGGCAACCATGGAACGCAATGGAGTATGCATCGATACCGCATCGCTCGCAGAAACATCACGAGCCTTCACACAAAGGATGAACGACATCGAGCAACGCATCTACGAACTCGCCGGCGAACAGTTCAACATCGCCTCACCAAAACAAGTGGGTGAAATTCTTTTCGGAAAACTCAAAATCATTGAGAAACCCAAAAAGACGAAGACAGGGCAATATGTTACCTCGGAAGAAATACTGCAAACACTCAAGGGAAAGCACGAAATAGTGGAAAAGATTCTTGCACACAGAGGACTCAAAAAACTGCTCGGCACATACATAGACACGCTGCCCACTCTCATCAACCCAAAGACAGGACACATACACACCTCATTCAACCAAACCGTCACTGCCACGGGAAGGCTCTCGTCAAGCGACCCCAACCTCCAAAACATACCCGTAAGAGGAGAAGACGGAAAGGAAATAAGAAAAGCATTCATACCAGAAAAAGGATGCCTGTTTTTCTCTGTTGACTATAGTCAGATAGAACTCAGGGTGATGGCCCACCTCAGCGGTGACGAACATATGATAGAAGCCTTCAACAAAGGGTATGACATACATGCAGCCACCGCAGCAAACATCTACAAGGAAAACATCGAACAAGTCACAAGCGACCAGCGAAGGAAAGCCAAAAGAGCCAATTTCGGCATCATTTACGGCATCACCGTCTTCGGACTGGCAGAACGCCTGGAAATAGAGCGCTCAGAAGCTAGACAACTCATAGAAGGATATTTCCAAACCTTCCCGAAAGTCAAGGAATATATGGAAAAAGCAAAAGAGACCGCACGCGAAAAAGGCTATGTGGAAACATTCTTCAAGCGCAGGCGCTATCTTCCCGACATCAACAGCCGTAACGCCACTGTCAGGGGATTCGCTGAAAGAAACGCCATCAATGCTCCAATACAAGGGTCGGCTGCAGACATCATCAAAGTGGCCATGATACGCATACATCAACGATTCAAAGAAGAACAGCTGAAGTCGAAGATGATCCTGCAGGTACACGACGAACTCAACTTCAGTGTCTTGCCTGAAGAGAAAGAACGCGTGGAACAAATCGTCTTGGAAGAGATGCAAAACGCCTATGCTCTCAAAGTACCACTCATCGCAGACGCAGGGTGGGGGAGCAACTGGTTGGAAGCACACTAAACAAAAACCATAATGACTATAGTCACTATAATAACCATGGAGACTATAATAACCATGGAATCCATGGAGAGTAAATAATAATTGCTTTTTAATCACTTAATCAGATTTTTGCACTATCTTTGCACCATCAAATAAAAAAAGAAATCAATGGCTTTAAAATGTGGTATTGTAGGACTACCCAACGTAGGTAAGTCCACTTTGTTCAACTGCTTGTCAAGTGCCAAGGCACAGGCGGCAAACTTCCCGTTCTGCACCATAGAACCCAACGTGGGTGTCATCACCGTTCCAGACGAGCGGCTCAACCGTCTTGCCGAACTCGTACATCCTGGAAGAATCGTTCCGGCCACCTGTGAAATCGTAGATATCGCAGGATTGGTGAAAGGCGCTTCAAAAGGCGAGGGATTAGGCAACAAGTTCTTGGGAAACATACGCGAGACCGACGCCATCATACACGTGTTGAGATGCTTTGATGATGACAACATCACCCATGTGGATGAAACCATCGACCCCATACGTGACAAGGAAATCATCGATACCGAACTGCAGTTGAAAGACCTTGAAACCATAGAGTCACGCCTTGCCAAGCAACAAAAGGCGGCATCCGTAGGTAACAAGGAAGCCAAAGTGGAAGTCAATGTCCTCCTCGCCTACAAGGAAGTGTTGGAAAAAGGACTCAACGCACGCATCGTCACTTTCGACAGCCGGGAGGAACAGCAGGCAGCACACGACCTCTTCCTGTTGACGGCAAAACCCGTGCTATATGTCTGCAATGTAGATGAAAACAGTGCAAAGGATGGCAACGACTATTCCAAACGGGTGGAAAAAGTGGCTCAGGAAGAAGGAGCTGAAGTATTGGTCATCGCTGCCAAGACAGAAGAGGATATCGCCAGTTTGGACAGTTATGAGGACAAGAAAATGTTTCTTGACGAATTAGGCTTGGAAGAGAGTGGTGTCAACCGCCTCATCAAGAAAGCCTACTCGCTGCTCAACTTGGAAACCTTCATCACCGCAGGACCGATGGAGGTGAAAGCATGGACCTACCACAAGGGATGGAAGGCACCACAATGCGCCGGAGTCATTCACACCGACTTCGAAAAAGGATTCATACGCGCAGAAGTCATCAAATACGACGACTACATCAAGTATGGTTCTGAAGCCGCTGTAAAGGAAGCCGGAAAGATGGGCATCGAGGGAAAAGACTATATCGTGCAAGATGGAGACATCATGCATTTCAGATTCAATGTGTAAGAGATGATGAATTTGCTCTATATTACCTGGAATCCCGACGAAACAGCCTTCAGCATAGGTGGTTTTTCCTTCAGATGGTATTCACTTTGCTGGCTGATGGGATTGATATTGGCTTATTTTATAGTAAGAAAACTTTACAAAGAAGCTAAAATAAAGGATGAGTTGTTCGATCCGCTATTCATCTATTGCTTCCTTGGAATCCTTGTGGGAGCCCGTCTGGGACACTGTCTTTTCTATGAGCCAGACTATTTCCTAAGCAGTTTCGAACATATCATAGAGATGTTCCTGCCCATACACAAGATGGCCGACGGCTCATGGAAATTCACCGGTTATGAGGGTTTGGCTTCCCATGGTGGCACATTGGGACTGATGCTGGCACTCATCATCTATTGCAAGAGAACGAAAATAAGCCTTTGGCGTGTACTCGACTTCATAGCCATTGCAACACCCATCACGGCTTGCTTCATCCGTTTGGGCAATTTGATGAATTCTGAAATCATCGGCAAGGCCACAGATGTGCCTTGGGCCTTCATTTTCCAAAAAATAGACGACATACCCAGGCATCCTGGACAACTGTATGAAGCCATCGCCTATTTCATCTTCTTCTTCATAGGATGGTGGTTCTATCGTCACAAACCGGAAAAGGTGGGTACGGGATTCTTTTTCGGACTCTGCCTGACACTGATTTTCACCTTTAGGTTCTTCATCGAATTTACCAAGGAAAACCAAGTGGATTTTGAAAACTCATTGCCTCTCGACATGGGACAACTGCTCAGCATACCTTTCATCATCATCGGAGTGGCATGCATGGCAGGAGGAAAATGGATGAAGAAGATTGAAAATTGAAGATTGAAAATTGAATTATG
>Ga0247610_10004291_pt1 | contig 15292 bp, 12 predicted proteins | sample 174DNAGHGhighgp2_FD_193483 | JGI IMG/M metagenome (GOLD analysis project Ga0247610, IMG submission 193483) | Sheep rumen microbial communities from Palmerston North, Manawatu-Wanganui, New Zealand - 1742 DNA GHGhigh gp2 | ecosystem: Host-associated > Mammals > Digestive system > Stomach > Rumen... | reverse complement strand
GTGCCACTGCGACAAGAACGGCATCATAAAGATTGAAACACCGAACAAGCAGGTCAAGGAGATGGCCAAGCTGATGGGGGCAAAGATCCCTGCGTATATGAAACTCACCGACCTCGAAAAAATGGCTCTTGGAAAAATGTAGTGCTAAATTTTCAATTATCGTAGGATTATTAGACAAGCAGTTTCCGCTGGTGCCTTCAAGCAGCTGCTCGCTGCTATAGTTGCTGGCATTCGTGGCGCAATAGTCGTCGTCAGTGGTGTCGGAGATGTCGAGGGTGATGGTGTTGTCGTTGCTGCTGATGCCAATCATCACGTTGGTGCTGGCGGATTCATTGTGGGTTTCAGCGAGGGTTTTGGTAGAAATCTGGGCTTGGAATCGTCCTAATCCACTCCAACGGATTTTAAAAAGATAACAACAATGAAGAAGATTCTGACGATGACTCTTATAGTGCAGCTTTGCACCATGGCTAATGCGCTGATGAGGGTGGGAATTTGTGCCCGAAAATACCCATGGCGGTATGTCAGTTTGGCATTTCCCGATGGGTAACACTGCCATCCCGATGACTTTGATGCTCTTGACAAGTGTCTATCAGTGGTGGCTAAGAAATGGAACTCCTTATCGTTTCAGGAGTCTATGAAGCATTGCTTTGGAACGGTTCCACATATGCACCATTGCCTAACATCAAGTAGCCGTAATTCACGTCTGCATATTCTATGGGATCTTTCCAATGTTGTACCTGCTTTGCTCGGATAATCGTTCCCGACTGGTATTCATCGCCTTCATTTCCCGCAAAATAGCCTTCGAATGATTCACTGTAGTACAGATATCCTTGATAGACGAGATCATCAGGGATACTGTTTTGATAACTCGACGGTACTAATTCGTCGGCATTAGGCCCACTTTGCTGTAAACCGGATTGCATACCATTCTCTCTATAAACTTTCCAATATTTGCTATAAATGATTATGTCATCATCTTCAACTTTATAGAGTCTGAAATCGCACGCAGAAATAAAGGAATTTGCCGAAAATTCCTCAGCGACCAAAAGAGGTCTTGCATATTTACGTTTTTTGTCCATAAGTTATAATTAGAAAGTTTTATCTCGCAAAGTTAAAAAATTCCCCTTTCGGACAATTTGAATTAGGATGTATTTAACTTTTTTTAATAGATGAAGAGTGTATGTTTGTTTTATTAAAAACAGGAAAGACTACAGTAAGCCACAAATGGTCCTGGAAAAATTCGTCCCCAATGAATATGTGGCCGGATGTGTACACCCAAATGTGACTGAGATATCTGGACAAATGTGCTTTGATTTAAACGGCAATGGTGAATTTGACTGGGACCCCGATGAACGCGGTTATTTAAGTTATCCCTTAGGTATCTACGCAGACAGTTTTTACGAGGGGAATTTTGAAATTCAGGAACAAGGCCCTTATATGTATAAAATGATTATCCGCTTGTATCCGAAGGGCGGCCTGAAAGGCCAGCAAGCACATAGCCCAAGGCAACGCCTTGGGTGTCAAGATGTTCATAGTCGCCCTGTAGGGGCATAAGCATTTGTAGATGAAAGGCTTATGCCCCTAAAGGGCGATTGCCTCCTTCCCAATTTCCCAGGGCGTTGCCCTGGGCTGGAGGCTTATTGCCCCTTCGGGGCGTTATCGGAAAGATGCGGATAATGATTATCTATAATGGTGGTGAAACCTACTTGTATGTTGGACCGGGGACTATTGACGATCCCGGTTTAACTATTACAGATTATAATTACAGTGATAGCAACCTCTTTGCTCCAATATACTATGCAAATTTGCGCCTTTATCGACCTACTGAACCTAATGGGCATGAAACTACTTTTTATTATACTGGTCCAGGTAATTTTGGTGGTGTTACCAACGTAGTCTCTTGAAAACGCCTCAAAGTTCTCGTCGCCCCCCCTATTTGAGCGAAAGCTTTTAGAAACACATTCCCAATTTTTGGTTGAATTCTAATTGAACCATTTCTTATGACAATAGTCATAAATCCGTTGAATAGAATAACCGCATAAGCAGCAGAGAACAATTATAAGAAAGCAGCATACCCACCAATCCTACCATCATATTGTTCTTCACTAAAAAAAAGAATCCTAACTTTTAAAATGGTTCTTTGAGATAATTTCAAGTCGTTTTTTTATGCTTCAACATAGGTTGATGCAATAAAAAAACGACCCACCTTATTTGTAAAAGGGGAAAAAAGCATTAACTTTGCAGTCAAAATGTCCGCATTGATTCTCTGCAGGCCTTGACAGGCCTTGACGCGGCGAACGAAAAGGACTTTGACGGGATTTTCAGGTCTTCTTCCTTGTTTTTTTATTCAAATGGGGAAGAAAGGGTGATATATGCCTTTTTGCGAACGCCAAGCCAACGTCAAAGGCATTCGTGTCCTTCCCATCAAAGTCAAGTCGCGCCTCGAATTAAAGCGATGCGGCCTATAGTTTTTCCAACAATCTGTCTAACTTTTTTAACATCATCAGCATATGGCATTGACACTCACTTTCAATGGACATCTTTTCGTAGTGGAAGGCATCACTTTCGACCTCCTTCCATCTAACACCCGGCAGTTCGCCACAGAAGGCAGCCACCCATCCCCCACGTTTACTTACACATTCCACATGGTGGAACAACTGCCCCCCACCCCCGGGCCGGGCGAGTCTTGGGATCAGGTTTTCGACCATCACGACATCGTCGTGTGGCGCAACGGTTCCTTGGAGCGCCGCCTGTTGGCAACAGGAACATCACCAAAAAATTATGCCGTCTACGAAGAGAGGGATTCCAACCAAGCCGACATCTGGTTTCTCTCCTCCTTGCAGTCCCTCCTCCGCTTCGACACTGTATTCATCTCCACCCTGTCCATGGAGCGCCACCTGGCTCCCCTTGGCAACTACATCTTACATTGTGCCTATCTGAGCCATAGTGGGGAAGCGGTTTTGTTTAGCGGCCCCAGTGGCTCGGGCAAGTCCACCCACGGCAACCTATGGGCTCAGTTCGTACCTGACACTCATTTGGTGAATGGCGACCGCGGCCTTATCTACCGAGATGACGATGGCAAGTACTACGTATCGGGGTGGCCTGTCTGCGGCAGCAGTGGCATCTGCCATGTGGAGCGTCATCCACTCCACGCCATCGTTTTCATCGAGCAAACACCTGACAACCAGTTGATACAAGAGCCGACCGTCCGTCTGTTCACCCGCCTCTACTCCCAACTGACCATCAACCATTGGAACAAGGAGGCCACGATAACCGCCGTGGACTGGATAACATCCCTGCTCAACAACGTGCCCGTCAAGGTGTATGGCTGCAACATGGCTCCCGACGCCCCCTTCACTCTGAAAAAGGCCCTCTTCCCAACGGAAGAATAGGATGGACACGAAAGTATGGAAATGATGTAGCAAAAGACATCCTTGTTTTTATTCGTACCTCTTGGCAGGATGGACATGCATGAAGCAAGTCCCTACAGCTGCAACAGGCCATTCCTATCGATTTTCAAGTGGACTCACAACTCCCAAGATGGCATTAGATTTGGAGAAGCATCTGGTGGCGCGTGCCAATGAGGCATTTCAGCCCTTGACCGCCAATTTTGAGTTGACGCCGCTGTGCAACCAACGCTGCGAGATGTGCTTCATCCGCAGCACACGCAGCGAGGTGGAGGCTTGTGGCGGTTTACGACCCGCCGCCGCCTGGTTGGAGTTGGGGAAGCAATTGCAACAGATGGGCACCCTGTTCATCCTGCTCACCGGTGGCGAACCAATGCTCCACCCGGAATTCTCGACCATATACACGTCGCTCCGCGACATGGGGTTCATCATCACGCTGAACACCAACGGCACGCTGATTACCGAAGAGATGTGCCGCGAGACGTTCCGCGCCAAGCCCCGCCGCGTCAACGTGACCCTCTACGGGAGCAACGCCGACACCTACGAGCGCCTCTGCCACCACCGCGACGGTTTCGAGCAGACGATGCGTGGCCTACGCCTGCTGCGCGAGTACGATATTGACACTAAACTCAACCTGAGCATGGTGAAAGCCAATGCCGAGGAATACGAGGAGCTGATGTCGATAGCCGACACATTAGGCATCCCCGTGGTGTCGAACAGTTACATGTTTCCCATCTCCCGCAGCCCCAAGGGTTCCAAAGCCACCGGCTGCCTTGAGTCACGCCTGACACCAGAGGATGCCGCCCATTTCGAAGACCTCCACCAACGCTACGAAAAAGGCGATGAATATGAGTTTTTCGCCCGTCAGTGCGTATCTCAGGCCCGAAAGACATCATCTTCCTCCTTGGAGGGCACGACATTGAACTGCCGTGCGGCAAGGAGTTCGATGTGGGTGAGTTGGCACCATCATATCAGCCCTTGCGTGATGATGGAGACTCCATATGTGGACCTCTCCACCGGCGCCACGCACCCCTTCGCCTACACCCCCTCGACACCGTTCGCCGAGGAAGTCAAACATAAGGGCACTACCCCATCTTTGCCCGCCGGCGACCTCTCCACGGCGTGGAAGTGGCTCACCGAAGCCTGCCAGCACCTGCCCCCCTTCGACGAGTGCTCCGGCTGTCGCCTGAAACACATCTGCCAGGTGTGCTATGCCGCCGCCCTCCACGAGAAGCGCCAGTGCGGCACCATCCGCTACCTCTGCGACATGGCCCAAGAAGAAATCAACATCCTATCCACCAATGCATAAGACCCAGACATTCATCCAGAGAGACATCTCTGGCGAGACCATGCTGATACCCATCGGCGAGACCGCCCGCAACTTCAACGGGATGATCACCCTCCAGGGCATCGGTGGTTTCATATGGGAACACATCGAAGAAGCCAAAAGCCTGGAACACCTCATCGACATGGTCACGACCGAGTATGCCGTGGACCGCAAGACCGCCGGCGGCGACGCGCTGTTCTTCATCATGCAACTTCTCCGCGCCGGTATGATCCGACCGACGGGAAAACATTGGTGAACCTCGCCTCACTCGTGAATGACTTCTATCGACGACATCCTCTTGTCACTCACCCGTGCCGCCCTCTGGGACACGGAGCCGCATTTGGACGCACCCCTCTCCCCTGCCGCCTGGAAAGAACTTTACCATCAGGCACGCAAGCAGACGGTTCAAGGCATCGTCTATGATGCTGTCTGCCGCCTTCCTGAGGCACAGCTGCCTCCCGACGATCTGTTGGGCACTTGGATGGAAGAGGTTCTGTATATAGAGACGACCCACCGCCACCATCTGAAGGCACTTGTATGGGTGACCAGCCGTATGGAAGCGGAGAGTGCCCTGCGCCCCATCGTTCTCAAGGGCTTGCCCGTAGCGAGCCTATACCTTGCCCCACATCACCGTGTGAGCGGCGACATCGACCTTTTCTATGGCAGCCTTGCCGCTGCCAGCGAAGCCGACCGCCAGGTGGAATCCTGGGGCATCCCCGTCACCCATGGCCTCGACGGCGAAAGCAGCTATCTTGTCAACGACGTCCCCATCGAGCACCACGGCCTCCTCGTCCATTCCCATGTGCCATGGCGGAAACGCCGGCTGCGTGCATGGATAGAGCAACGCCTCAGCGATGCCGACGCCACGACGGAATGTAGCGTGGGAAACAATACAGTCAAGGTGTTGTCACCCGAACTCGACCTGTTGCAGTTGAGCAGTCATGCCTTGAAACACGCCCTGAACGAGGGCATCGGCCTCCGTCAGTTGTGCGACATTGCGCTTTTCGTCACCCATCACCGCGAGAAGCTGCCGCCAGAAACCGTCCGTCCAATACTCAAACGTTTCGGACTCCTCCGTTGGACCGACCTCTGCCTGAGCTACGGCGTTGAACACTTGGGCATCAGACAAGAACAACTCCCATTTCCTGTTCACGCCAGCAAGGGGTTGGTGGCCTCCATGCACGACGAGGTGATGCAGAGCGGCAACTTCGGCTTCCTCGACGAAAGATACCACACCCAAGGGAAAGCACCACGTCAAAAAGCCACAGCACGCCGCATCACACGCAACGTGTGGCGATACATGCGGTTGTCGCCCCAAGAGGCACTTTGCTGGTCATTGGGACTGGCCGCCGTCCGTGCAGGAGAGAAGGCAGGGATGAGTTTTGGGGAGGAATCGGAATAATCGGAGGAATCGGAAAAATTGGAGGAATCGGAGGAATTGGAGAAATCGGAGGAATCGGAAACCAAAAGAAATAAGGTGCCCAATTTGTTGTATCGACATTTAATCAAAGACCCCACCCCAGCCCCTCCCCTGCAGGGGAGGGGATATGCGCACCAATTGTTGGACGAGACCTCTTGACAAAGAAAGCGAAACGTAATCTTTATGAAAAAACAGATTACAAAATGGACACCCTACAAAAGGAAGTACAATAAAATCGAGATATGAAAAAGAACATCCAACTATTTGCAATGCTTTTAGCAGTGCTGTCTGTCATATCGTGCAGGACACGCACCCAGATGATTTACTTGGAAGACATGGCGGAAGGCGTACAATACCCCGCAGCCCCCGCCAAGGACCTGGTCATCCAAAGTGATGACAAACTCACCATCAAGGTGAGTTGCAAGAACCCCGAACTGGCCCTGGCCTTCAACATGCCCACCCCGGGCAACTACAGCGTGAGTGAAGAAGGCAACATCAGTAGCAGCAGTGGCCCCAACGCAACAGCCCATTACACGGTGAGCAATGACGGAACCATCGACTTCCCCGTACTGGGCAAGTTGCAAGCACGCGGCCTCACCTGCCGTGAACTGAGCGAGAGCATCAAGAAAGAGCTGCAGACCCGCAACCTGATCACCGACCCCTTCGTCACCACCGAAATCATCAACTTCACCTACTCCGTGCTCGGCGAGTCGAAGAAAGTGGGCACCATCGAGGTGAAAGGCAAGGACCGCATCACCATCCTCGATGCCTTGGCACAGTCGGGCGACCTCTCGGATAACGCCAAGTTGGAACGCATCGCCGTCATCCGTGAAGAGAACGGCAAGCGTCAGATCTATCACTGCAACATCCGCTCGAAAGAAATCTTCGAATCCCCCGTGTTCTACCTGAAACAGAACGATATCATCTACGTGGAACCAGGCGAGCGCAAGGCACGTGAGGAGCAACGTCGCGACATGCAATGGGTTTTCACCGGCGCCTCCTTGCTCACCACCATCATCTCCATCATCTCACTGGTGAAAAAATAGACATTTACAAAAGCCCTAAGGCTCATAGAGGCCTTAAAGACCTTAAAGTCCTTAGAGTCTTTAAAGACCTTAAAGACCTTACAATCACACGACATCACACACCCAAAGCACCTGCGATATGGTAAAAATGACTGAACAAAAAAGCATGGCCCCCGATTCCTCGCTGGCATCGAAAGGCTTCAACATCAACCCCCTCGACATTCTCCGCTACTTGTTGGGCAACTGGTATTGGTTCATCCTCTCCGCCGCCCTGTTTGGCGGATGGGCATGGTACAAATACAGCACCACGCAGTTCCGCTACACCACCAATGCCACGGTGATGTTCAAGGATGCACACACCACCGCCCGCCAAGCCGGTCTCGACCGCCTCGCCAACGCCACCCCCCAGGTCAACATCTCCAACGAGATTCTCCAATTCCAGTCGCCGGAATTGATGCGCAAGGCCGTTCTCCGCCTTCACGCCGAGGTGGACTACACGGTAATGGACTACCTTCGGAAAGAAGAGCTTTACAGCAAGTCGCCCATCAAGGTGACATTCTACGATGTGGAAGACGACCGTGAAGCATTCATGGAAGTCAAACCCATCAATGACACTATAGTTCGCCTTTCCGGTTTCACTGACGGCAAAGTGCTGGACGCCACGCTGGGCAAGACGGTCCGCACCCCCCTTGGCCGCCTTAGCGTGACGAAGACCCTTTATTATGGCACCGAATGGCTGGGCCATACCATCTCCGTGAAGAAGAATGATGTCAACAAGACCATAGGTGAAATGTGCCCCAACCTCAGAATCAGCCAAGGCTCCTCAGATGATGGCAAATATGGCAACTTCACCTCCTCCATCCTGTACATGAACTTCGAGGACGTCTCCCCCGTACGTGCTGAAGACATCCTCAACACGCTGATAGCCATCTACAACGAAGAAACCATCACCGACAAGAACCAAATCGCCATCAACACATCAAACTTCATCGACGAGCGCCTGGCCATCATCGAGAAAGAACTTGGCGGCGTGGAGGCCCAGATTCAGAGTTACAAGGAACAGAACAACATGACCGACCTTGGCAGCGTGACCTCCACCGCACAAACCAATCGTGAGCGTTACAGCACCGAGGTGAAGGACCTGATGCTTCAACAGCAGACAGGCAACTACCTGCGCGACTATCTCCGCGACCCCTCGAAAGCCACCGACTTGATTCCCAGCAACACGGGCATCAACAACGGAGCCATTGAAGAGCAAATCAACCTCTACAACAAGTCGAAACTCCGTCGCGACAAGTTGCTGGAGGGCGGAGGCGGTGAGAACAACCCCGTGATTGAAGACCTGAACAGCACGCTGAACTCCATGCGGCAGAACATCCTCCGCTCTGTGGACAACCACAATGCGAACATCAACGCGAAAATCGAGGACATGGCCAACCGCGCCAGCCAGGCTGCAGCACGCATCTCTCAAATCCCCCGCCAACAGCGCCAGATGCTCTCCATCGAGCGCCAGCAACATATCAAGGAAGAGTTGTATCTATACTTGCTCAACAAGCGCGAGGAGAATGCGCTGAGCCTCGCCACCACGGAGTCCAACGCCCGTGTGCTACAGCCAGCCTACGGCAACAAGACCCCCGTCTCCCCAATCCTCAAGCTGATGATGACCAAGAACATGGCGGTGGCCATCGGCATCCCCCTCATCGCCTTGATGGGCCTCTTCTTCTTCGACACCCGTGTGAAGAGCCGCAAGGACATCGAGGACATGACCTCCGTGCCGTTCATCGGCGAGATTCCCAAGCATAGCTTTTCGAAAGGAGTCATGGGCAAGTCAGACAAGAAAAACCAACGCATCGTGGTGCTCAACGACAGCCGCGACCTGACGAGCGAGGCCTTCCGCATCGTTCGCACCAACATGGACTTCATGCGTGTGAAGACCGAGAAACTGCAGGTCATCACCTTCAGCAGCTTCGGCTCCGCGGCGGGCAAGACCTTCGTGTCGAGCAACCTCGCCGCGAGCTTTGCACAGACCGGCAAGCATGTGCTGATCATCGACCTCGACATCCGCAAAGGCACTCTCACCATCCACACCAAGCACCATCAGTCGAAAGGCATGACCAACTACCTTTCCGGTCAGGCCACACTCGAAGAGATCATCCAACACGACGACATCTGCGAGGGTCTCGACGTGATTCCCGCTGGAGGCATCGCTCCCAACCCTGCCGAACTGCTGTTGAGTGAACGCCTGGACCAACTCATCGAGGAGTTGCGCACACGCTACGACTACATCTTCATCGACAACGTGCCTTACGGTGTGGTGGCCGACGCAGTCATCACCAACCGCATCGCCGACCTCACCATCTTCGTCATCCGCGTGGGTCGTGTGGACCGCCGAATGATGCCCGAAGTGGAGAAAATCTACAATAGCGGCAAACTGAAGAACATGTCGCTGATACTCAACGGCACATCGCTTCACAGCGGATATGGATATGGTTACGGATATGGCTACGGATATGGTTACGGTTACGGCTACGGCTACACCAGCAACAAGCCATGGTGGCAACGCCTCTTCACCTTCGGCAAGAAGAAAAAGCGCCATCACCGCAAGCATGAGGAAGCGGCCAAGAAAAAGGAGCGGAAAGAAAAGTCATAACCCCATAGGAACGTGTTCAAATTCAAGCATCGCCTACTGAAGTCAGGCATCCTTCGCGGCAAGACCGACATTCACTGCCACGTGCTTCCCGGGGTCGATGACGGTTCGCCCGACATGCCACATAGTCTCGACCTGCTCGACTACATGGAGCAAGACTTGGGTTTTGTAGCCGCCTGGCTCACCCCCCACGTGATGGAAGGCAACGGCAACACCGCCGCCCGCCTACACGAGCCTTACGAAACTCTCGTCAACCATTACGAGGGCGGCATGCAGTTGCACCTTTCCTCGGAGTACATGCTCGACGAGGGATTCCGTGAGCGGCTCTCCACCGACGCGCTGTCTTTGGGCAATCACCACCTGCTGGTGGAGACCTCCTACATGAGCGGTCCCAACGACCTCTACGGCTTATTGCTAAGCGTGTGGCACAAGGAACTGAAGCCACTCATCGCCCACCCGGAGCGTTATATGTACATGTCGGAATCCGACTACCACAACTTGAAGGGCCATGGCTATGAGTTCCAACTCAACCTGCTGTCGCTCAGCGGCTATTACGGTCTTCGTCCCCAACAGGTGGCCTTCCAACTTCTAGAGGAGGGTCTTTACGACAACGTGGGCACCGACCTCCACCACCTCAAACGCTTCGAAGACTTCCTCTGGGACCTGAAACTCACACGCAAGCAATTGGACGCCCTTGAGGAGTTGTTTGCCAACAACGAAAATTTGTGACCACGAATAAGGGAACGATGATGAAGGGTGCTGTATCGTGGTTGCTGGTGGTGCTTGTGGCACTTTTCATTGCCCTACCCTACCTGCCATCGTCGGTTGGTGGTGTGATGCTGGTGCTGGGATTCATCACCCTTCCCGTCATCCTGTGCAATGCAGTTGCCGCCGTGGTCAGACACGGTCGTTGGCGCTGGGTGCATGCCATAGCCGTAGCCGCCAGCCTGCCTTTGCTTTCAGCCTATGCACCCCTCATTCCACATACGCCCGACCCGTCGTCCACCACGCTGCGCCTCGTGTCTTGGAATGTGAGCAATTTCATGGTCAAACGCGACACCATGCTCCAAGCCGCACGACATATCAACCATCTCTCGCCCGACATCATCTGCCTGCAGGAACGTCCACACGAGTCGTTGGTCTCCTGGGACGACATCTGCTATGCCTTTCCCTGCCATCCTCACACCGTGCGCAACAGCCGCGAGGACGAGGTCCTCAACCTCGCCATCCTTAGCAGCCATCCCATCATCGGTCGTGGCGAGCGGCAGTTTGAAGAAACTTACAACCGGTATCTGTGGGCCGACGTACAAGTAGGCTCCGACACGTTGCGTGTGTTCAACGTCCATCTGCAGACCACGGGGTTGAACTCTGACTCCAAATGGTCTGATGTGGCAACCGTCTTCACCAACGCCGTGGAACGTGACCGCCAGACCGACATGCTTTATGACGACGTGGGCAACAGTCCTCATCCCGTCCTGTTGTGCGGCGACTTCAACGACGCCCCTAATGGCTATCCCGCCCGCCGCCTGCGCCACAAACTGACCGACCTCTCCTGCCGGTGGCCACTTAGCGGGACTTTCAAAGGCATGGGCGGAGTGCTGAAAATCGACTACATGATGTGCGATCCCGACATGGAACCCATCAGCTATCAGTTGACCGACACCCCTTGGAGCGACCACAAGTTGCAGGTGGGAGAAGTGGCACTTTAAGAACTCAAGGCTTATCACCGTCGCCCCTATCCCAATAACGACAACCTCCATTATGGACAATCAATACTGGACAAAAGAAATAAGGCCTCAAAGAAACCTTCTTGACCTCAAGCTGAAGGAACTGTGGCGTTATCGCGACCTCTATTATATGTATGTGAAGCGCGACATCATCACCGTCTATAAACAGACGGTGCTCGGTCCGTTGTGGTTCATCATCCAACCGGTGCTCACCACCATCATGTTCATGTTTGTCTTCGGCAACCTTGCCGGCATCTCCACCGACGGAATGCCCCAGCCATTGTTCTACATGTCCGGCATTTTACTCTGGACCTATTTCAGCAGTTGCTTCAATGCCTGCTCCAACGTGTTCTCCACCAATGCCAATGTCTTTGGGAAAGTCTATTTCCCCCGTCTCGTCGTCCCCTTGAGCACCATCACATCAAACCTGGTGAAATTCGGCATCCAGCTGCTGCTCTTCATCGCCATATACATCTATTTCGCTGTCAAAGGAGCCCCCGTGCAAGTCAACATATACCTATTGCTCTTCCCCTTCCTAGTGTTCCTCATCGCCTTCCATGCCTTGTCATGGGGGTTGGTAATCTCCGCCCTGACCACGAAATACAGGGACTTGAGGCAATTGGTAGGCTTCGGCGTGCAACTGCTGATGTATGCCACCCCTGTCATCTACCCGATGAGCACGACAGGAGGAAAAATCCGTGCCATCTTGGAGTTGAACCCCCTTACCCCCATCTTCGAAGCCTTCAAATACAGTTGCATGGGTTGCGGCTCACTGAGCTGGGGAGGTTTGCTCTACAGCACCGTCTTTATGCTCGTCACGCTGTTCCTATCCGTCATCATCTTCAACAGGACTGAGCGCAACTTCATGGACACGGTGTAGGAGATTGAAAATTGAATTTTTGGAGCAGCGAGAGCAGAGTCAAGCTTGCTTGAACTCTGCCGAGTCGTGACAAAAATCAGCGAAGCTAAAATTGAAAATGAGTAATCTGGCCATACAATTCGACCATGTAGGAAAACTCTACCGGCTTGGGCAAGTAGGTACAGGCTCCCTTGTGCACGACCTGAACCGCTGGTGGGTCACACGTGTGCGTGGCAAGGAAGACCCCTATTTGAAAATAGGTGAGACCAACGACCGCTCAAAGAAGGGCGACTCGCAATATGTGTGGGCGTTGCGCGACATCACCTTCGACGTGGAGCAAGGCGACGTGGTGGGCATCATCGGCCGCAACGGCGCGGGGAAATCCACATTGTTGAAGTTGCTGTCGAGCATCACCTCCCCCACGACCGGTGTCATCCGCGCTCGCGGCCGTATCGGCTCGTTGCTCGAGGTGGGCACCGGCTTCCATCCAGAGATGACCGGTCGTGAGAACATCTACATGAACGGCAGCATCATGGGCATGACCCGTCAAGAAATCACCCGCAAGTTGGACGAGATAGTAGATTTTGCTGGTGTCGAGCGCTACCTCGACACCCCTGTGAAGCGCTATTCCAGCGGAATGACAGTGCGTCTCGGCTTCGCGGTTGCCGCGTTTATGGAGCCAGAGATTCTTGTTGTTGACGAGGTACTCGCCGTGGGCGATGCCGAATTCCAGAAGAAAGCCATCGGCAAGATGCAAGACGTGAGCCAGGGTGGAGGCAGAACCGTGCTTTTTGTGAGTCATAACATGGCGAGTGTGAGCCGATTATGCAAGAAAGGGATTGTACTCAAAAATGGTGAAATAGATTTCATGGGCAATACAGAAGATGCTATTGATCATTATTTGAATGTCCACGAAACCAACAAAGGCAATACAATAACAAGCCATATCCTATGGAAGAAGAACACCCTTTCCATCACAAGAATTTGTATCAACGATACTGAAAGCGACACCTCAACCATCACCTCTGACCAGCAGACATTGGATATTGTGATAGAAGGCGACACCAAAGAGCCCTTCATGACCGACGTGATGCTCATATTCAAGAACAAAGATGAAGTGCCAATGGCAACCTTTGCAGAAGGACATTACAAAGGTGTTTTAGTGAAGGTTGAAGTTGGATTTTTTTGTATCAAACGGAAAATACAACTACCACGATTCCTCGGCAGTGGAGACTACAAAATTGACTTGTTTTTACATCATCCCATGGTTGAATATCAGTTGAAAGCATTTAACTGCTGTTCAATACACATAGACGGCTACCTGGAAGGATTTGGACGATCGTTAATACTTAAAGAAGAAGGCTTTATCGGATTAGAGAGCATATAGATGAAACTATCCATAATAACTGTTAATCTGAACAACAAAGACGGTTTTAAAAAAACCGCTGAAAGTATCATCACACAATCATTCAATGATTTTGAATGGATTGTGATAGATGGAGGTTCAACCGATGGCAGCAAAGAGTTGATTGAGCAGTTTTCGAGCCACATGTCTTATTGGGTGAGCGAGCCCGATAAAGGCATTTACAACGCTATGAACAAAGGCATCAAGGTGGCTAAAGGTGAATATCTTCAATTTCTCAACACAGGAGATTATTTGGTATCAGAAAACACATTGAAAAAAGTTTTCTCACTCGGAAGAGGCGAAGACATACTTTTTGGGAACAACACGACCCCCAATAGACCGTCCGGTGTTAACAAAAGCATTCATACAAACACCATTTATTGTAGTGATTTGATACATTCTTCATTTTGCCACCAAGCAACCTTTATCAAAAAAGAACTGTTTGACAAATATGGCTATTATGACGAATCGATGAAGATTTCCTCAGACTGGAAATTCTTCTTTGAAACAATTTTAATACATAAATGTTCGTATCATTACATTGATATCAATATCGTCTTTTACGATCCTAATGGTATTTCTTCTAAAAATGTAGAGACAAGGGAAAGAGAAAGGAGGCAAGTACTCGAAGAGCATTTGCCCGATTATGTTATTGCTGATTATTTCCAGCATTTGAGAACCAATGAGGTTATGAAATATCCTTTGTCTCAAAAAATATTCGCCTTACTATATAAGAGTGTGAGATTATTTGAAAAAATAAAGAAATATCAATGATGCCAAATTCATCGATATTTTCATAAATCATCCATTCATGTCTCCCCGACTCACTATCATCATCCCTGTCTTCAATGCAGAGGCTTATCTTGAAGAATGCCTTGCATCCGTGGCTGGTCAAGCCTTTGGCGACATAGAGGTGATATGTGTCAATGACGGTTCTACAGACAAAAGCCTTTCCATACTGGAGGAATGGGCAGGAAAAGACAACCGCATCCATATCGTCACACAGACGAACAGCGGCCCCAGTGCCGCACGCAACAAGGGATTGAAGGCAGCCAAAGGCACCTATGTCACCTTTGTGGATGCAGACGACATGGTCAGAAGCGACATTTACTCTTCATCGATGGATGCCATCATCAACAACGACCTTGATGTCTATTCCTTCGGTATCGAAACTTTTCCCAACGGCAACGTTAGAAAGGCCTCATTCCCATCAGGAAAAGTGATGGATTACAAGCAATTATTTGCATCCAACCCACACATCCAAAGTGAGAATGCCCTATGTTTCAATTTTCGTTTCATTTTTCGCACCTCCATCATCAAGGACAACCATTTGCAATTTGACACAAGGGTCTTTTACGGGGAGGACATGCTTTTCAACATAGACGCCATCTGTCACAGCCAACGAATCATGGTGTCGCAGGAACCCCTATACTTGTATAGAAAGAATGAGAACGGCGCCATGGCCAAACCTTTCA
>Ga0247610_10004287_pt1 | contig 15300 bp, 16 predicted proteins | sample 174DNAGHGhighgp2_FD_193483 | JGI IMG/M metagenome (GOLD analysis project Ga0247610, IMG submission 193483) | Sheep rumen microbial communities from Palmerston North, Manawatu-Wanganui, New Zealand - 1742 DNA GHGhigh gp2 | ecosystem: Host-associated > Mammals > Digestive system > Stomach > Rumen... | reverse complement strand
ATAAGATTGATCAACTCTCAGCTTACTGCGATGCCGAGAGACTGGAGTCTTCTGTCGGTAGCCGAAGAGTGGGATTCTGTTAATGGAAAAAATCAGAAAAATTTGCACCTCTGCCGCAATTTGGCCGAGGTGTGTTTTTATTTTGCGCCAGATTTAACGTAAACAAGATTATGGAAACAGAAAAACAAAGAGAAAAGGACGAAGTGATTATCAACAACAAAGCGGAGATGCGACGGGTGGAAATGGCAGCAGGTCTGGAAAAACAAATCGAACGGCAAGCATGGATGACCGTCTCACGTAAACGCCCCCTGACAGCGGCCCACCTCGAACGGTACGAGCAACAGCTCCTGTGGGACGAGGTATCCCGAAACAACGAAATCCTGTGGACCACAGAGATGGCCCTCCGATGGAAAGACAAACTGAACTGGAACCTATTCTCAAGATGCGCCCACGGACAGGCGGTAACGGCTGAAGGAATCGAAACCCTCGCCCACCTGTGGGACTGGAAAGCCCTCACCGCGAACCCCAACGTGAGAATGACCAACGAACTTGTCCGCAAGTACATCGCTAAATGGGACTGGAGCGCAATGGCATGGCGCTCATGGGAAGACTACGACGCCCGCGAGTTCTACTCCCAATTCTTCGAGCGGGTCCCCCTCAACGGATTCAGCGGATCAAAACTGGAGTTTGCCCTGCACCAACAAGAAGTGGAACGCCTGTGGAAAGAGATGAACGAGCAATGAAGCATCGGATACTCGAGAACCTGACAACGACCGAACGCCTGACCCTGCTGGAGCAAATCTTCGCTCCTGGGGCGGGTGTCCGTCTTGAACAGTCTTCATGTCGTTTAAGGGACATGGAATGGATGTTTGACTTCAATGTAGTGAACCTGGTCGAGAACAAGTACACCTATAAAACTGTCAAGAACGTGTTTGATGATTTGAGGAACCTGCTGATGCCGATCACTGGTGTTCACCCCAACTACGGACTGCTTTGCTTCATCCATATCATCAAGCCCGCAGGCAATAGTGATAACGAGGCATTCATTAAAGATACTCAACGCTTCATTGACGATTGCCGTTCATTGGATATGGTTTTTGATTATTTCTTCAGCGCCTGCACCGCTCAAGATGGCATCACCCTGCGGGCAGTCTTCGTCGATAATGAGAGACTCGACAACATCAGAGAATGGATCACCAAAGACTCTAGGATATAACAACAATTATTCGTATCTTTGCAGAAGGATTTAACATAACAACTAAAAACAGTCAACTATGAGTGAGAAAGAAAAAGACATTCTTGATGCATTAAAGAATCAATTAATAAGGACAACGTGTGTAAATGAAGAAGATTTCTTTGAAATAAATGAAGACAGTAAAACCCAGAATTGCATTTATTATTTAAGAAATTATCAAGACAATCTTCTGGCATGTACAAATCATAAAGAAGAATATAAAAAAGGAGGGGGCAGAGAACTCTTTAAAAACAATTGGGATGTAATTCCAATGGCATCTCTGAGATCATCTGCAGCCCTTACATGGAATATTTTTGGTGATGAAGCTACTTGTCATATTGATAATGCATGGAATTTATCAGCTGGAGAATATAAATTAAAATATGAGTGGAATGAATCAGAGACAATTCCTGGTCATTATGCGAATTTAGACGCTCGCCTACATTGCGATAATTTTTATCTGTTTGTTGAGATGAAAATGATGGAGCCTCTTACGAGGACTCATCCATTTAAATCCATTGATAAGTATTTAGTTGAAGGTGTGTGTCCAAAAGAATTTCGAAACGCCATTATAGATTTCCAAACTAAAGAGCCCGAATTCTTCGATGCCTTCCAGATGATTAAACATCTATTGGCTATCTATAATTATTTTAGGAAGATGGAATCCACAAGCCGTAAGAAAGTTGTTTTACTTAATTGCCATTGGGAGCCATCAGAAGATTATAAAAATGGGCACAATTCATATAGTAATAGAACCATTTCACTTAAAGATACTTATAAAAGGTTTATAGATACAGCTGATAGATTCAATCGCATGAAAAAAGGTTTTATACCTCTATTTGATATCATTGGTGTTGACTTGGAACTTGCTACATGTGATCATCGTGAATTAATAAAGATTGTTGGCAAGGAGGACGACAAATATCTGAAAAGATACGATATTTGATGAATTCAAGAACTGTTTTTGATTTTCCTGAGGCTAAAGGCATCGTCATCAGCGGCGATATTCACGGCGAGTTCAACCAGCTTGTCTTTAAGTGCTGCGTTCAATATGGAATGACGGACACGGTGATTATCGTTGCTGGTGACTGCGGCTTTGGGTTTGAGCAGCAGGGCTATTATGAGAACGTCTATAACCGTAATCGTGGTCGTCTGTCCAAGTCGAACAACTGGATTCTGTTCGTAAGAGGCAACCACGACAATCCTGCCTACTTTAATGATTACCCCATCAAGCATCGCCGATGGATGACCGTACCTGACTATTCTGTGATTCGAGCGTGTGGCCATGAAATACTTTGCGTCGGTGGTGCCATATCCGTCGACAGGTTGTATCGCATGAACCATTCGGACTACCATCTGCCGAAACAAGACGAGCCCTTGGTCCGTAATATCTATTGGGATAATGAGTATCCAGTGTTTGATAAGGATAAACTTGATACCATCAGTGAGAACTTCGCTATTGACACCATTGTAACTCACACCGCTCCTTCGTTTTGCGAGTTGATATCAAAGGGTGGCCTGTTTGCAGAGATGGCTATTCGCGATGAGGATTTGACCGAAGATGTGAAGCATGAACGCCAGGTGATGGACAGGATCCTTGACCACTTATCTTCTAATCACCATCCGTTGCGTTATTGGTTCTACGGGCATTTTCACCAAAGCTGGCAAGCTATCGACAACGAGGGCATCCAATACAACATGCTCGATATCATGGAACTCAAGGAATTGAGGACCAAAGATTAAACCGCCCCCATGAAGATGATAACTGAGCAACGGATAGCTTATATGTTTCATCTTCATCAGGAGGATACTGGGATTGATACCCCTCTCTCGCTTTAGGCTTCGAAGGTCGATTTTGTCGGATAAAAGGCTATTTGAACTTGCACCATATGCTGCATTATTCCAAAGGCGATTTGGTTTATTTAAATAGATTTTGTATATTTGAGGTTGGAAATAAAACAACTTAACAACACTTAATGAAACAATGAAAACTATCGTTTATTTACACGGCTACGGATCCAGTAGCCAAAGCAGTACTGTGAAGTATCTGATCAAGAAGATGCCGGACTGCAATGTGGTTGCACCCGACATCCCCACCGACCCCGAGGAGGCATTGCCTTTCCTCAAGAACTACTGTGCCAGCCACAAAGCCAACCTCATCATCGGTACCAGCATGGGTGGCATGTACGCCATGCAGTTGACAGATTATCCCCGCATCTGCGTCAATCCTGCGTTGCACATGTCACAACTGACCGGTGTCTTGCAGGTAGGCACATTTGAGCGTTTCCAACCGACGGCCGATGGCCAGACGCACTTTACGATTACCGAAGAAATCATCCAACACTTCAAGGAGATGGAGGAGCACCTGTTTGAGGGCATCACCAGTGAGAATCAGTCACTGTGTTGGGGCTTCTTTGCTGATGGGGATACGCTCGTCAACTGCAAATCGGAGTTTGCTGAGCATTTCACTCATGTGGATGATTTCCACGGCGAGCACCGCATGAACAACCAAGTTATCCGCGACGTTATCATCCCCGCCGCCAAAAGAATTCTCACAAAGTAATCAACAGAGTAACACACTACTGGTGTCAAGGCTCATATTGCTGGCACCAGTAGTGGAACCGCAGCAAGAGAATGATAGCTACGGTGCAGAACAGTTTGTTCCAAACCGAGATGTTACCTACAATCGCAGGTGTCCAGCACACGGCTATCATCAGCACACCTGCCACTACATGAATCGTTACCATAAAAATCTTGTCCTTGTTCATAATCTTAACAATCATTAGTTCCTTATTCTGGCGATAAAATGTAAACAAGCCCCCAAAAAATTAAAACGGAAACCGATAAAAATTTCATCAGGTTGCTTTTTCAACAAAAGTTGGGAAATATGCCATGGATTTATTATCTTTGCGACTCAATAATTAACCATTTATCATTACCTATGCCAGGACTTTCCAAATCAAGATACACCACCTTCTGCCAGTGTAGCAAGGCCTTGTGGCTTCGAGTTTATCATCCAGAGCTGCAACCCGAGGATCCTAACCTGCAAGCACGATTTGAGGCAGGCAACGAGGTGGGCGACCTGGCGATGGGACTTTTCGGACCCTTTGTAGAGGTGACCACGCATACAGCCGAAGGGAAGCTTGATCTCAAAGCGATGATAGAGAAAACCAAGCATGAAATGGACCGCGGCACTGAGGTCATTTGCGAGGCTTCGTTCTCATATGAGGGCTGCTACTGTGCCGTTGATATCCTGCGTCACGAGGGAAGCGGATGGGCCATCTATGAAGTGAAAAGTTCCTCAAGCCATAGCAGCGACGAACTCTTTTTGCCTAGCAAGTTCCACAAATTTGTCGTGGACATTGCCTTCCAACGATGGGTGCTTGAACAATGTGGCATTAAGGTGACTGGCACTTATCTGGTAACCATCAACGGAGACTATGAGCGTGTGGGCGACCTTGACATTCACCAGTTGTTCCGCGTCTTCGACCTAAAAGAGAAGGTGGATAACGAGTGTCTGTTGGTTCCTAACCGAGTGCAACTCGCTAAACAAACCCTAGAACAAGGACATGAACCCGAGCGAGTCATTAGATCTCATTGCACAGACCCCTACCAATGCGGCTTTTGGCAATATTGCGCTGCTCAGCAAGGTTTGACTCAGGACGTGGGCGAGCCCACCGTGTTTGATCTTTACAGGATGAACTCCTACATGAAATGGCAATACTACAATGCCAGTAAAATCACCTTTGAGGATTTACGTGACGAACCATTAAGTGATATGCAGCGGTTACAAATAGAATGTACGTTGGCTGGAACCGAACATATAGAATCAGAAGGCATAAGGAGCTTCCTTGACGGACTTTCCTATCCTCTCTATTTCCTGGACTTCGAGACCTTTCAGCCCACCATTCCGCCATTCGACCACGTCAAGCCTTACCAGCAGGTGACTTTCCAATACTCTTTGCATATCATCGAGCACGAAGGTGGCGAATTGATACACAAAGAGTTTCTAGCTCCCTGTAACGGCACTGACCCTAGGCGGGCTCTTGCTGAACGCCTGTGCGAAGACATACCGATGAATGTCTGTTCGTTGGCCTATAACAAAGCCTTTGAGTGCACTCGAATCAAAGAGTTGGCTGGTTTATATCCCGACTTGTCGGCACATTTGCTCAATATATCCGACCACATCGTGGACTTAATCACGCCCTTCCGTGCTGGGCATTACTATGTGCCAGCAATGGGCGGTTCATTCTCTATCAAGAGCGTGCTGCCAGCCCTGTTCCCCGATGACCCGTCACTCGACTACCACAACCTCGACGAGCGTGTGCAGAACGGTGACGACGCCATGACCATTTTTCCCCAGATTCAACACATGGACCCCGACGAGGCCGCAGCCAACCGCGAAGCCCTGCTCCGCTACTGCGAACTCGACACCCTCGCCATGGTAAAAGTCTGGCAAAAACTGAAAGAAATAACTAAGTAATTACAAATAATCACAATTGTTTGACATATAAAAAGATAAGATTATGAAATGGAATGAACTTTTTGAGAAAGTAAAAGTTAATACGGCCGAGTTAGGTGAAATGAATGATGCATATGGGAAATATGAACGTTTAATTAATGACAGGCTAACAATAGATGATGGAAATAAATTAAAAGTAATAGAAGATTTTGTCGATACCAGTAATGGTATAGCAACTATCAGAAACCGTTCTTTTAGAATTAAAGAACGTGAGTTGATAAAAGGACCCCATTGGGATAATATCAAAGATCTTTTGAAAGCAATTATTGGCGCCAAAGATCAAGACAAAGAATCTAAATATGAAAAGTTACGAGATTACATTAAACAAAATGTGGTCAAAGATGGAGATTCAATTCCACATGCTGCAATTCTAAGACTGGCCGCATCTGTAATGCCCGATTATCTGTGCACTATTGCAGCAAATAATGACATGAAGAATCTTTTGAATTATTTAGAGAAGAACGGACTCATAAGTAATACAGTTAATTGGAAAGGCATGTCCGACTTTGAAAGAAGTCACTTCCTGCGCCAAGAAATACAGAAGGACTATAATGCTTATAAAGAAAAGGAAACAGATACTAATCGTTTTCGAACCTGTTGTTGTCTGCTGCCTTGGACTATTTATGAATATTTTAAAAGTGAAGACGTCTGTTGTGAAATAGAAGAAATACTCTATGATAATTACAACGTCATTCTGACTGGAGCCCCGGGGACTGGAAAAACCTTTTTAGCCAAGAAAGTCGCTTCTTTTATTATTACAGGTGATGCTGATTTTGAAAACCTAAATGGAGAAGATAAGGTTAAGTTTGAGCAACAATCTGATTTCGTCCAGTTCCATCCTTCATACGATTACACGGATTTTGTTGAAGGATTAAGGCCAAGAGAAAAGAAACGTCAGGTCATTTTTGAGCGACACGATGGCATTTTCAAAGAGTTCTGCAAAAGAGCTGCAACAGCAATGCGTGAAGATGCTGACGAGAGTGAGTCTGATAAACGTAAATTCGTCTTTATCATTGATGAAATCAATCGCGGGGAAATCTCCAAGATTTTCGGTGAGTTATTCTTCTCCATCGATCCAGGATATAGGGGTAAAAAAGGTATAGTGAAAACGCAATATCAAAATATGGTATCTGGTGTTGATGAATTTAAAAAGGGATTCTATGTTCCTAAAAATGTCTATGTAATCGGTACGATGAATGACATTGACCGTAGCGTGGAGAGTATGGACTTTGCATTCAGGCGCCGTTTTGCCTTTCACGAGATTACGGCAACAGCCAGCCAAGCGATGCTGTCCAATATATTCCCCGAAATCAAGGATTATATGGATAGACTTAACAACGCCATTGTTGCGCTAGACAAGGGTGGTCTAACAGAATCCTATCAGATAGGGGCCTCATATTTCAAGAAAATTGAAGGTATTACAGTAAAACAAGGGCAAAACAAGTATAAAAAACTCTGGGATATTTACTTGAAAGGTGTTCTTTACGAGTACTTCCGAGGACTGCCTAATGATGAGATAGAGAAAAAGATAGAATCGTTATATAAGGCTTATGAGGGAAAGAAAAAAGATCAAGACAAGGATGACAAAGGTGAAGACAACGATGTAAACAAAGATAATTAATAATCCTACTTTGATATCATGAGTACGATTCATCTTTGGGATAACTCGTGGCATGTTAATGAACAGACTGATTCTTCTAAGGATAGGTACGGAAGAAAACCACATCGTATAAAAGAATTTAGGGGAGCATCTGTTCTTCGTCAGCTTTCGTCGTCAACAATTAGTGAGATGATGGAAGCCGATAGGTTGAATGTAATAGTTTGGCCTCAATCAATCATTGAAGGTTATGAGGCCATAAAAGACCAATATATCTTCCGAATCACTGAAAAAGATGGGGCAAAAATTGATTCCATCATTACTGGTAATATCGTAGGATTTATAGGTAAAGGTGATACCCACATCCGTATCCATTCTCGCTTCTCGGCAACTGATGAAAACGAGAAAAAGGAAAACGACTATTTCCTCATTTACATGCTGGAAAAGGTCATGGCCATCAATCTGTTTGACTTAAAGACAAAGTCTTCAAGTGATAAAGATAGGGTATTTGACCTCTTGATATTTTTCTTTCCAAAATTATTGAAGGATGCTTTGTCACAGGGCTTATATAAAAAGTATGTCTATCGTGAATATAATGATTCCAACATTCGTGGTGTTATGGACGTGAATCGCCACATCAGGCATAACATTCCTGCCAATGGACGAATAGCCTACCGTACACGCGAATACAGCTTTGATAATCCTGTGACACAACTTATCAGACATACGATAGAGTTTATCCGTCGCAAGCGCAATGCAAAGCAGATTCTTTACAATGATCCCGACACTGAGAGTTTTGTGCAGCAAATTGTTCAAGCCACCCCAACATTCCAGGCACAAAAACGACAAGTAATCATAAACATGAACCTGCGACCAGTGGTGCATCCTTATTACACAAAATATGCTGCCTTGCAAAACCTCTGCCTACGCATTCTGCGGTATGACAAATTGAGTTATGAGACATCTAATGACAAAAAGATTCACGGCTTCTTGATTGATGCCGCATGGTTGTGGGAAGAGTACATAGCCAAGGTGCTTTCAGAAGGATCCAATCTGAAGCATTATACCTCCCGTAACAGCGATTTTCGCTTGTTTATAAAAGACGGCAAGCCATTCCAAAAGATTATCCCAGACTATTATGATGGGGAAAAAGTGGTGGCAGATGCAAAATACATGCCCCTGCATCTTTATGACCATTTAGACGCTGAAAGGGCTACAGGTGTCTATTACAAGACCATCATGTACATGTATCGATTCAACACAAAGAAAGGTTTCCTTTTTTATCCATGCATTAATGATGAAGATAATGAAAACAACATTTATAGTGAATACCAAATAGAAGACCGCAAGGATTGCCATATATATGAGGTAGGGTTAGAGATTGATAAAGAAGCTAAAAACTATCAAGAGTTTAGGCAAAATATGTCTGGTGAAAATGGAAAAGAAGCAGTTTTCAGAAAACAAGTCAACAAATTTATTGATAAGAGATATAATCAACAATAGCAAATTAGATATTATTAATATTTAGGCAACTAGTTGACTTTCAATGAATTGAAATGATAGAACAAAAATAATTGTGTCCCCTTTTGAATTTTTTCATTTTCGTACTATGTTATAGGTGTGAGAATCATTTATAATATAGTACGACTATGAGATTGCAGATGCCAAAACTTCCTTGTTTTAAGCCGAGAGCTAAAGTCGGCGACGTTGTGTATTACATTTCGCCGAATAACCGCCATGCCGTGAAGCGGGCGACTGTTGTTGAGATTCAGTGTTCGGGCAATGAGTACCGCCAAGTGATGAGCAATGGCAATGTCGTTGTTAAAGACGCCCATTCAGATGAAGACTACACGACGTTTGCCAGCCGCGATGATGCTGTGCAGTTCATCCTCGCCTGTCTTGTTGAGCGTATCAATGACCACAAGACCCTCATTGCCACGCTGCAGCATGAGTTAGACGTGAGTGAACGAGTACTCGCAACCCTGCAAAAGCAATACCCAGATTTGCCAGCTGAACGTCCACTTTCCACGAAAAGCACAATAGACTACCAGAATTCGGAGTTTAATGGCCCTAAATGAAAATAGTTGCCCGAAATTTTGAATTTTTTTCCAAAAATTACTATATTATTAGTAAAAAAAGCATGTTGAATAATTTAAAGCATTTTCAGTTATGACCATTTCCATTAAAATCAACAATCCTTTAATGATGAATCGTGCCCACAACTATTTCTACAACAAAAATGTCCAGACCATGTTGTGCAACAATGAAACTGAATTGACTCTCTTTAACCTTGATCGCACTGAAACTGAGCTCCTTCTCAATGCCTTTACCAAACACTTCCACCTGAAACCAGCCTTGCAGCATCCTCTTGCTGCATGAGCAAAAATTGCGACCAAGACGAAAAAAAAGTCGGTTCAGATTTTGAATTTTTTTCCTGCTTGTTCCTATGTTATAAATAGGCCAGGTTGAACAGAATAATTATTCGTTAAAATGAGTTATATTATTCGTTTAAATTTGGTCAGCCAGATAAATTTCAGTATCTTTTATCTCGGAAAAATTCCAATCGTTTGTTGAATCAAACAAATCATATAAAAACGAGAGGCATCCGAAACGCTCATCCAAAGGGAGTAGGAACAATTAAAAAAGATTTTTGATTATGGGATTAGCAATTACAAAGTATGGTGTGAAATTCTTCAGGAATGGTGTTGAAGTCACTGACGGTGTAAAGATCACCAAAGACCTGGTTGCCGTCGGTTCGGCCTGTGAGAACCCTGTCTGCATCATTTTTCCATATTATGTCAAGGAAATCAAGGATCACGCATTCCAGGACATCGAATCCCTCGAAGCCATCTACATTCCCGATGGGTTGAAGGAGATTGGCCTCAATGCCTTTGCCGGCTGCTCCAACCTGCGCCACGTCATTGTTCATGACTCCATCGAGACCATCGAGTACAGCCAGCCACAATGCAAATGGGATATCTCCATAGGCAGGCAGTGTGATTTCCTTGCCGAGAAGCTGAGGAAAGGAGGCTATGAGGTGCATCTCTACAAGAGCGGAGAGAGCTTTTCCTGGGACTGATGAGGCGCTAACGGCACTCTTTACATCAAAATGTTGTCATATTCACGCATTTCCAAATGCCTATATTTCAGCAACTTGAAAAATTATTGAAAAATATTTCCGAAATCTTTTAATTTTTTGAGCCACGTTTACATATTTCTGGCGAATTTCATTTTTAACTTTTAAATAATAACAATTATGGCAACAATCAAAGCTTCTTCACTGAGAACTTACAACCGCGTACACAACTATCTCTACAACAAACACATTGAATGCTGGGGGGACCTCGAAAAACTCGAAATATCCTTCTTTGGGCTTGACAAAAATCAAACCGACCAACTCCTTGAAAAACTCATCAAACACTTCCACTTGACTCCAATTTCGCAACGAACCCTCGCAGCCTAATTGGTTGCATCCGCTTGATATTGGGCGGGTTGCAAATAACATCCGCTCAATATCAATGATTAACATCATCATTGTTGTGCCCTTTTATTGGGTGCGACGCAAGTTTCATCGTATTTTATCAACCAATAAATACTGTTTTTATAATGGAGAAAGAGAACAAAACAACCAAGCGTACAACCAGCAAAGAACTCACCTTGCTGAAGGCTGTCGAGACCATCGTCGAGAAATCCTGCGACTCGCAACTGTGCGACCTGTTCTTGAAGCAGTGCAAGAAAGAAATCAAACTGGTGGCTGAAGCCTACAACATCACACCACAGCAAGCCATCCTGTTCTGCATCACGGTCGAATGCGGCCCCCGCAATGTGAATCTCATCGAGTTATCTCATCACCTCAATATGAGAAATGTCGCGAGCCTTTCTTTTGATGCCGACATCAAGGCCATGATTAAGATGAGGCTGATGCGCTATCGTAACCGGGAACATGAAGCCTTTGACATACCTGAGCATGTGATCAATGCCTTGCAGGAAAACAAAGCACAGATTCTACCCAAACTGAAAGTAGAGGATGCCCCTGCAATGCTCGACCTGATGGGAACATGGTTCAACGCTGTGGACAATAACAACATCAGTCCCGATGATTTGTGCCAAGACTTGTTGACGCTGTACAAGGACAATCTGCATATCAGCTTTGCCAGAAAGATGCTTGACTTGAAACTCCCCTGCGCCAACATAATGTTGCTCTCGTTCTTCTGCAGTCAACTCATCAACGAGGATGATAGTCGCATTTGCGATCATCAATTCAAGTGCCTTTATGAGAGATATTACGAATACCGTACGACCGTCATGCATCTGGCGCATGGCGCACATATTCTTGCACAAATGGGATTGATTGAACCCGTGTGTGAAGAAGGCCGAGCAAGCACCACGACGTTCACGTTGACAAGCAAGGCAAAGTCGGACTTACTGGCAGAATTTGACCTTACCGAGCCCGAAGTGAAACTGAGCAATGTGCTATATCCTGACAGTATCACGCCCAAGGTCATGTTCTATCCCAAGGCAATGACACAGCAGATCAAAGAACTGAATTCTTTCCTCGAGGCCGACAAATTCAAGCAGATTCAGCAACGCATGACGGACAATGGTTTCCGCACTGGCTTCGCCTGCTTGTTCTATGGCGCTCCAGGGACGGGTAAGACCGAAACCGTTTATCAGCTGGCAAAAAAGACGGGCCGATGTGTCATGGCGGTGGATGTACCGCAAATCAAGAGCAAGTGGGTAGGTGACAGCGAGAAGAACATCAAAGCGCTCTTTGACAAGTATCGCAAACAGGTCAAACGAAGCGACGTAGCACCCATCCTGTTGTTCAACGAAGCCGACGCGATTTTGGGAGTGCGTAAGAACGGGGCCGAGAGTGCCGTGGACAAGATGGAGAATACCATCCAGAACATCATCTTGCAGGAGATGGAAGACCTTAATGGTATCCTCATCGCCACGACCAATCTCGCCACTAATCTGGACAGTGCCTTTGAGCGTCGTTTCCTCTATAAAATCGAGTTTGAAAAGCCCGACGCCAATGTTCGCAGTCGCATCTGGCAAAGTATGGTGTCCGGTCTGAGCGATGATGATGCCAATGTATTGGCACAAGCCTTTGAGTTGAGCGGGGGCCAGATCGAGAACATCGCCCGTAAGGACACCATCAACCATGTCCTGTATGGAGACAGCAGTAACACTGACCGTCTCTCCACTCTCATGGACTACTGCAAGGCCGAGACCATGCAATCCATCGCTAAAACTCAAAGAATAGGTTTTAATTAATGAAATCACGAGAGGCATCCGAAACGCTCACTCGAAGGGAGTAGGAATCATCAGTTTAAAGAGTATAGATTATGGGATTTAAAATTAGCAGAAACACAAGCTTGAAATGCGGAAAAATCGTGTATGTTGATATGGATAATGTCCTGGTTGATTTCCAGAGCGGACTTGATCGAGTGCCCGAAGCGGTCAAGGCCGAATACGCCGATGACGGCACGGGTAAGCCCCATTATGACGAAATCCCCGGGATATTCTCTCTGATGGACCCGATGCCCGGCGCCATCGACGCCGTTCAGGAACTGAACAAATTCTTTGACCTCTATATCCTCTCCACGGCCCCATGGCTCAACCCATCGGCCTGGTGTGACAAGCTGGAGTGGGTGCAGCGCTACTTCGGAAAAGGAAAAGATTCCATCTTCTACAAACGCCTCATCATCTCCCACCACAAGGATCTCAACCGCGGCGATTTCCTGATTGACGATCGCGAGAAGAACGGCGCCAAGGAGTTCAAGGGCGAGTTAATCCAATTTGGCTCGACGGAATACCCCGATTGGCCCTCCGTGGTTAGGTATCTTCTCAACAAAATTGGCTATTGAGGCCAAAAACAAAACGAAGGATATGACTAACGAACAAATAGATGAATTGCTGGCAGAGATTGGTCGAGCACCATTAATAACCAGTGAGGAAGAACGGATGCTGCTCAAGGCCGTGAAGGAGAAAGGCCGTGACTGCGGCGAGATGAAGCGATTGGAAGCGGCCAATATGCGCTTTGTAGTGTCCCTGATCAATCAATACCAGCATCGCGGATTGAGCCTTGAAGAACTGATTGAGGTTGGAAAGGCCGCTTTGAGAAACGCCGCTGAGAACTATGACCTAAACTCCAACTGCAAGTTCATCTCCTATGCCGTCACCCAGATACGCCAACCCCTGGAGCAGGCCATCGCAGAAAAGGCTCGGTAGAATATCGTTGAGGGAAAATAAGCATGATTCAGCGTGCTTATTTGGCAAGCAGCTCATAAATACTTGGACAACAAATAGATAAATCAGGAAAATAAGAAAAACAAAGGCTCATACTGGTTAATATAGGCATCGAATTGAGTTTCATGAGGTGACCGTTAGTGAGCTATAAGTCAAAAAAAAATGAGTTATAGCTCACTTAGAAAATGAAATCGGTCCAAGTCGCACGTTTTTTGTGCTAGTTGGACCACTTTCATTCCGTTTTTCTTGGTAATTAAAACTAAGATGATTATCTTTGCAGCCTAGAAATCATCTGTTTAACATTCAATGCAACAGACTATATATGGGCAAGTTATTTATCGGACGAGAAAAAGAACAGGAACAACTGAAGGATTACATTGGTTCAAATCAATCTGAATTCATCGCTGTGTATGGGCGCAGACGTGTGGGAAAAACGTGTCTTATCCAACAGGTTATAGGCAATAACTATGCTTTCTATGTTGCTGGTATGAATCAGGTAACAAAGGAAATACAGCTGGTTAATTTCATGCAGGGTATCAGGAAACATCGTCCTGACGAGCCGCTGCCACATGTAAAAACATGGCTTGACGCATTCTTGGCATTGGAGAGTTATCTTGAATCACTGCCCGAGGGGAAGAAAATTGTTTTCATTGATGAAATGCCCTGGATGGATACACCACGCTCTAACTTCATCAGTGGCCTTGAGCATTTCTGGAATTCATGGGCATCATGGAGGGACGATATCAAACTCATTGTCTGCGGAAGTGCTACATCTTGGATCATCAACAATTTGATCAAGAACCGTGGCGGATTGCATAACCGTGTAACCCATAAGATACCGCTCAAACCATTTACATTAAAGGAATGCAGGGAGTTTTTCATAGCCAAAGGTTTTCGTCTATCAAATAAACAGATTGCAGAATGCTACATGGTGTTGGGTGGCGTTCCATTCTATCTGGAAAAACTGAATAAAGGAGAGGGCGTGGCACAAAACATCGACAGGTTGTTATTCGACGAAGACGGAGAACTTCACGATGAGTTCCAAAGCCTTTACAACTCATTATACAAGAACGCCACAAATCACATCAAGATAGTTACCGCACTGGCTACGAAGGGACATGGTTTGACACGTCAGGAACTGATTGAGAAGACCAAGCTCTCAGCCAATGGAAAGTTCTCACTGATGTTGGAAGAGCTGAAAAGTTGTGGATTTATCCGAAGTTACGAACCATATTTGTCTGTAAACACCCGAAGCCGAGAAACAGGAACAATTGATCATCAAAGTCCAGTCACACTTTACCAGCTTGTGGATCCATTTACACTATTTCACTTCCAGGTAATGAGAAAAGCAGATGCACATGATCCCAATTACTGGTCGAATAATCAGAACTCCCACGTCTATAGCACTTGGAGCGGATTGTCCTTTGAAATGCTCTGCCTGAATCATGTTGAGCAGATAAAGATGGCATTAGGCATTTCAGGCATAACCGCTAATGCGTTCTCATGGCTCGGAAAGGGGAAAGACCGCTCTGCTCAGATTGACCTGCTGATTGACCGGGCAGACAAGACCATCAACATCTGTGAAATGAAATTTTATAACAAGCCATACGCCATGACAGCTAAAGATGAAGATGACATTGAACGTAAAGTATCATCATTCATTGAGGCGACCCATACGGACAAGAATATTATTGT
>Ga0247610_10004286_pt1 | contig 15304 bp, 9 predicted proteins | sample 174DNAGHGhighgp2_FD_193483 | JGI IMG/M metagenome (GOLD analysis project Ga0247610, IMG submission 193483) | Sheep rumen microbial communities from Palmerston North, Manawatu-Wanganui, New Zealand - 1742 DNA GHGhigh gp2 | ecosystem: Host-associated > Mammals > Digestive system > Stomach > Rumen ... | reverse complement strand
CTGACGAGTCCACTCTCCGCATCAGCATAGAAGGCTCGCGACTTATCAGGCGTGCCACACATCAGCAGATTGTAGAACAGGCGCGTCTTAGCAGAGAATGAGTCTTTCGAGATACGATGCTGACCCCACACCTTGTTGTCGTAGGCCAGACGGAAGAGGTCGTTCTTCTCCGTCCACGAGCCACCGCGATTGTTCTTCAGCATCGTCTCGATCTCAGGCGCATAGGTGAAGAGATGCTTTCCCTTGGCACAGTAGGCTCGCTTTAGGAAGGCCGAGGTGCCAATGTTAGGCTCGATGATGCGGATGTTCGACATCGGATCTTCCATCTCACCGTTCTTGTTCAGCGAGAACTCGATTTCCTTCTGCCATTCCACATCGTCCTGCTTCTGGATGGGAGCCAGGAGCATCTCCACCAGTTCATCGACGAACGACTTACCCGTAGCCTGAGGAGCCCAGATGTCGACGATGAAGCTGGGAGAGTTCAGCTTGCCATCATTATACTCGGCTCGTACACCAGTGGCAAGGGTGCCGATGATAGGCATACAGCTGATGAGCGAAGCCTCCTTGAACTCTGCTGGCGTGTGGTCGGCAATGGTCTGAAGCAAACCAGGCAGTTGTTTGGGGACACTGGGCGCCAGAGGGTCTTCCTCCTCTTCCGCAGACTTGGATGCTTCTGGTTGCTGGACCTCTGCCTCCATCGTGTCGAGTAGCTCCTTGAACAGCGTTGGGATACCATTAGGACGGGCACTCGAAACGGCACTCTTGACGGTAGCCATTACCTCATGGTCGGAAAGTCCCCAGTGAGGCATCACCTTGAAGAGCCACTCAGCATCGAAGTCGCAGATGAATCGCATGTATCGGCAGAGGGCATAGAGCGCATTATTCCGCTCACCATTCTCAGGCTTCTCGCCATAGCCCAACTTGAACAACAGCCGACTCACGATCTGCTTGTACTCAATGCCTTTGTAGCAACAGCTCACGGGGACAGGTCCCGTGAGTTGTTGTTCCTCGGGCTCGGCTGCTGAACGACTCACGGGACCTGTCCCCATGAGCTGTTCGAAGACGACGGGATCGAGCAACTTCACATACTGCTCGCTGACCATGAAACAGCAACGAGCAAGGTCTGTCACATGCGAGTCGTAACTGACACCCAGCCGACTCGCCAGCCTTTGGATGTCCTCCTCGATAGAGAGTCCTGGCGTGCGCCAAGCCCAGATGTGGGTACCCCCTCCGGCACTCTCGGCAAAGTAGACGATTCGACACTCCTCGATGAGGTTCTCCTCGCGTACCTTATTCCATAGCGTCTCCGTCAGTCCCTTCTCGTCGATGTCGAGGAAAAAGAACCCAGAGGGTACTGCGTCTTCGGCCTTACGCGTACCATTCTTAAAACACTGTGCAAGAGGCAGCCACACGGGCAGCTCCTTCTTGCGATCCAAATTGTGATTCTGCTTCACGTCTGTGAGGATGTCCTCTACGTGATTCTCCGCCAGCAGTTGACGGTAAGCAGCCATGCTCGCCTGGCGAGGCTTGCCGCTAAATGATGATGCTAACTGTATCATAGCGGCTGCAAAGCTACTAGGGGAAAAAGGGAATTATCCGGAAAGACTTTTTCCCCGATTATCAGGACTCCAAATGTTTTTTGACAATGGTATCTAACTCACTGATACTCTGAGCAGTAAGCATCGTCTTAGTCTTCTTTATATAGTCCTTAAGTGTGTCTTGAGAATACTTGTCGCCGAGTTTTTTCCCAAGATCGGCGGGCGAGTTGCTACTACCAAACATATGATACTCGCGCGACATCCAGCCCACGATATGACAGAAACATTGCATGTTGAAGCCGTCGTTATGGCGACCCGTCCGAAACTTTGAGAGCTGGGAGCCGATAATGGCGTTCTGTACGATGTCCTCCCACACCTTATTATATATATAGTCGTATTTGTCATCTACCAACTCAAATAGCTGGTCGGCATACTCCTTCACCTTGCTGCGCATCTTCTGCAACTTCAGGTCAGGTGTCTCGCCTTCATTTTCGAGAGCAGCTTTCTTGGCCAACAGGAAGAGCATCCGCAGCATCTCGTCGTCGCTCATGTCCGACTCCTTCAAGGCGCGTCCGAAGGCCTCTAGCGACTCATCCCACTGGTTGTAGAGATAGTTGTTCAGGTCGAGCAACTGGCGCTCTACTTCCTCGGCATCCTTGGCGAGTTCATCCTGCAGGGTGCCACCGCCAATCATCAGCGACAGATGGCCGATGTGGCCTCGCCAATACGTCGACCAAGCTTCGCTCTCCATCAGCTCCTTCTTGGCATCCTCAAAGAGCGCGTCGACGGCCTCGTCGGGCATATTCCTGAGATCGAGGTATTCTGCGAAGATCTGCGTCATCTGGTGCATAATCATGATGCCCATACCAATCTGCTGATTGGAGTGGGTAGCCACCTTGTTGATATCCTGTCCGAAGTCGGCCAGCATACTGATGGCAGCCTGCTGTTCAGCCCTCTTTTCCTCGTCCTCGGGCTTGGGCTCCACAAACTGCTTCATCCAGCCCATCGCATCCTCATCGTCCATATTGGGCAGATAGCGATTCCTGAAAATATTGCGCACGGTGGCATTATCCGTTGAAGTTGCAGGATCTTTCTTTTCGTACGTCTCCTTTATACGAAGCCAGATGGTTGGCGTCTCGATAGTCAACTCACGGCCTCGATTTGGAGATATCAGACGAGCCACCTCGGCATCCATCCTTTTGTCAGCATTCATCTTGGCCAGCTGTTCGCGGAAGCCCCTCAGTAGTATGGCCTGAGGGCGGTCTTTCAGGGCGAGCATCAACGTGCCCACCCGCTCCAGACGATTGAAAACAGCCATCGCCTCCACACCGCTGTCGTCGTAGAGCCCCTTCTGGCGTTCTTCAGTGATGAGGGCCATACGGCTGGCGGCTACCTGCCAGTTGTAGGCCATCTGGTCGAGCATCTGCTGGCACTCCTGATCCTTGGCCAGCATCAGCATATCTTTTTCCTTTTCTTCGGTCTTGTTATACATATTTATAATTGCTTTTGAATTCGGATTGCAAAGATAACGTTTTTTTCTGATTCCGACAACTTTTCCAGAAAAGTTGACAGATTTTTGCTGTAACGGTAACAAGTGTTACAATTATACCGCCAGAAAAGAAATGCCCTGTTTTAGGCACTTTCCAGATAGTTGGTAACAGATTTTACTGATTTTAGTTACAACCGCGAATGTAACATTGTAACACGTGTTACACTGTTACATTCAACGATTTTCAGGTTTTGAGTCTCCTGTAAACATATTTGGTTAATATTTTTGCCTATAAATTTACTCAAACTAGAGCGCGAAGGCTTAGCAAAACGATGCGAAAGTCAAAATGTTTGACACATTTGCGTCCATTTTTGCGCCCTAACTAGGGAGCAATATTTCCCCAGTAAGGAAACAATAGTTTCAACGTAAGCAAACTACCCTTCCGCTTACTGCAAACCGCCACTTATCCGCCCGTAACCAAGGCTTATTCAGTGCCCAATTTTTCTATAAAATTTCCAACGCACTCATTCTCAACCACTTGTAAACCCCTCATAACTCCCGTATTTCCAGCCACTTCATCATCGCCCGAAAACACACGAGTCTCAACGACCGTATTGTAAATATGTTTCCCACGACTCACGGGGACAGGTCCGATGAGTCCCAGAACTGAGACTCATCGGACCTGTCCCCGTGAGTCGTATTTGTCTTTATTTCATTTGATCCAACAGATTAGCGAGGCCTTCGAGGTCGCGGGGATCGACGTTGAGATCCAGCAGGTCGCCGTCGCGATTGAACAGCTTGTAAGTAGGCCATGAGTGGACGTTGAGGTGGCGCTCAATGGCGGCCTGCTGCTCTGGGGGCAGGTTGTAGTGGGCCACGTTCGGACCACTCACATTATACTCCTTGATGACGTTCTCCCAAGAGTCATTTGGACTGTTATTGGCCAGATAGAGATACTGGATGTCGTAGTCCTTCAGGCGGGCATATTCTTCCGTAGAGTGACTCAGTGCTTCCTTACAGGGACCGCACCATGTGCCCCAAACATCCAGAAGCACGAACTTGCCCTTGTAAGGTTCGACGAGTTTTTTCAGCAGGGCCTCACCCTCAGAGAGGTCTGCAAGGTTATCAGACGATTTCAGCACCAGCTTGTCGAACTCGCGGTTTTCGAGAGCGACGTAATAACTGTTGGCCTTCTCTATCCGCTCGATGCCGAGGGGATTTACAATCATCGCCTTCAGCGTGTCGATAACCATCGGTGCCACTGACGCGTGAGTTTCGTCGATGATGCCATAAACCAACCTCGAGAGCCAGATATCCTTGATAATCTGGTCGGCACCTAAGGAGTCAAGTGTAAAGGCCTCTTGCTTCATCCGTTGGATGAGATCAATTCCGCGCTGTACTTTCTGACGTTTAGGACCATTGAGAATCTTGTTAATCTCTTGAATCATCTCGTCATTGTCGGCGTTCAATTTGTCAGCCACCTTCTGCCTTTCTTCCTGAGGCGCAGCCGCAACTTTGGCGTTGGCATCGATCAACCAGCTATTCCATCGGTTGAGCAGGTCCAGCTCCTCGTCGTTCGAGGCTAATGCATGGAAGTAATCCTTAAATAGCCAATTCACATTCCATGTCCGGTTGCGCATGATCTGGTCGAGATAATCGTTCATGAAAATAGAGAAATCACGATAGAGCGTATAGGGTTTGATGGCCTTCTGCCAGCATTCCCTGCCCACATAGTCCATATATTCCTGTGGCAGTTCGTATTTCGGCATTGCGTAGCGACCCTGCATCAACGACTCGCCCTGGGCCGTCTGATTGTAACCCCTCACATAGTCGATGTATCGCTGCGAGAGATTAGGATGCTGAGCGATGGTCTCTTCGAGATTGGCTGTCGCAGCGGCACGGCTGCTGTCGGTCTTTGCCTTGAATGCCATCGCATCTGCCTTGCCCCGTTGGTCCATTGGGATTTGCTCTGAAGGCGAGCCATGGGGATAGGCCATGAGTTCGTTCTGCACTCTGACATCGTCACCCATCCAGAGTCCGTGTTCCGTCATGAAGTCGATCAGAAGGAAGTAGGTCTTACCTGGCTCCAGCACAGAACTCAGTTGTAAACGTTTCCAGTCGATGAACGCCTGCGACGAGTTGAGCAGCGGTATCTTCAGGGAGAAACGGCCCAGGGAGTCCATCTTGGCGTAAGTATTCTTTTGCTCAGATTCGATGAAATCCCTGATACCCACCCTAAAGTCACCGATCTTCCAAGCCTCCTGGGGCATGTCCTTCAGCCAGCCGATAATCGTCACGCTGTCTGTTGGGTTGTAGCCGTTATCCACGAAGCCCGTGCGGGTATCCTTTACCGGATAGTCAGGCAGGGCGTGGCCTGTGATCAGACTGCAGGCAATGGCCTTGTCCTTGCCGATGGTAATCTGGCGCAGGCCCTTCTTCAGTTTGTCCACCTTGATGGCAGTACCGTCATCGAGCGTCAGCCGATAGGTATCTTTCTTCTCCGTCTGACTGACGATGTCCCACACCTTGTTCTGATAGATAACATGCTTCGGTGTAAAGCCTATCAGCCAATCGCCTGTCGCCTCGTTGCGCCAGTAGGTATTGGCGAGGCCTGCGGGCTGAGTCCCTGCCTCCCCTACTTTTGTCTGTGCCTGCCCCGTCATTGCGACGAAGGCCAGCATCACAGTTAAAAAAATTAGTTTCTTCATATTCTGCTTATTTGTTTTAGAAACGAATTTGAATAATTATCATAATTTGGTCCACGAATTTGAATAATAATTATGAATATTTGTGGGATAAATTATTCACATTATTCACATTCGTTTCCATAATAATTTTTTTCGTTATCATACGTTTATTCTTTATTTCTTTTATTTTGGCAGGTCGCTGATGCGGGTCAGTTTGAAGTCTGTAGCAGAGAACCACTGGGCACGACAGGGCTGACCCGTGAAGTCTTCATCGGAAGATAGGCCGTAGGCTATGGAGTCGCCAGTGACTATGATGTTGTCGATGCTGACGTCATACCACCCCATATCGGGTTTACCGTCCAGATTCTCATAGACAGGAATCGTTTCGAGCCTGACGCTGTCGCCGATGGCATAGACACAGGCCCCAGGCCCCTCTGCCCTGACCACACAGTCGAGACGATAGACACCAGGCTTGACGGCCTCCTTGCGCTCCACCTGAAACACCTCCTCGCAGTTTTCATTGTAGACATCCAGGAAGCGCAGATTGTGATTGCCGTCATACTCTCCACAGTAGGTATAGTGGTCACAGTTCTCGGCCTTGATCAGATTCCAGTCGCCTTTACGCAGGAATCTCTTGTCTTCGTGGCTCATCATCACCCCTTGATAGGAATATTTCTCTCGCATCAATTCATTATATTCCTCTTTTTCCTGCTCCTGAATCCAGACGAGTGCAGGGAACAGACAGCACAGCGATGCCACCCACAGCACAATCCACAGGATACGCTGTCCGATGCCCATCGGCTGCACCTTTCCTGCCCTTGAGAACAGCATGTGGGCGATGGCATAAAGAGGAATGCAGAGGGCGAGCAACAGACCGATGACGAAAGCAATGACAATCCAGGGATGCACGCTCATCAGTTCGGCCAGATGCAGATCTTCGAATTCGAAAGGCAGAGACATCCGAACTGAAGGAACGGTAAAGACGATGACCAGCGACACGATGATCAGCAGCAGACTGACCAGCAGCGCAAAACCGACTACCGAGGCTATCGCCACGAAGAAAGCGGCGAGAATCGAGAATATCACGGAAAATACCGATCCCAGACAGCCGCGACGACGCTGTACAGGCTGCTGGTCATCTACGACGACATCGGCCAGGTTCTGCGGCGTCACCTCCTTACCCTCCATCTCCAACACCTGCTTGGGTGTATCGGCCACAGGAATGGCAATGGCCAGCACGAAATAGAAGATGATAAAGGCTAGGTTGACGTGGAGGAAGTATCCATAGTTAAACCATATTCCGAACAAAGGGAACAGGAAGTTGGAAGCCAATATCAGCAACGCATAGCCAATACGCCACCAGGTGACATCGGAGCCTGTATAGGCCGCAATGCCTGAGAGCACACCAGCCACCATCTTGTCGTTGGGATTGCGATAGAGGCGCTTGCCGGCTGTCCTCGTGCGTACATTATCCCTGAAGCCCTGGGCTGCAGAGCGGAAGGAGTCGTACTTGTGGCCACCGTTGTCGCTCTTCTCTTCCTCGCCAGCCAGTTCCTCGGGCTTGCCGATACGGGTGATGATGTCCTTCACATGCTCGATGGTGATGGCCTCGGTGCCCTGCTGGTTTAACTCTGAAAACAGCTCCGCAATGCGGGCTTCGATGTCGTTGACGATCTCCTCGCCGCCTTCCTCATGGCCGAACGACTGACGGAGCGACTCGATATACTGCTGCAGCAGCTCATAGGCATCCTCATCGATCTGGAAAAGGCGCCCACACAGGTTGATGGTAATATTCTTCTTCATAATACTATTTTTTTCTTTTTGACGACAACTTGGACAACTTTGACAACTTTTTCTTTATTGCCGCAGCGGCAAATGTTGTCTTAGTTGTCTTTGTTGTCGTCTAAATACTTTTGGTTGTTTATTGACAATTGAATGTTTTTGAGATAATTGATAGTGCTAGAGAGTTCGTTCCAAGCGGCATCGAGGCCTTCGAGGAACTTTTCGCCCTCAGCGCTGAGGGCATAGTACTTGCGGGGAGGTCCCTGCGTGGACTCCTGCCACTCGTACTGCAGCAGACCGTCGTTCTTCAGACGGGTCAGCAGCGGGTAGAGCGTTCCCTCCACCACGAGCAGCTCCGCATTCTTCAGTTGTTGGATGATGTCACTGGCGTATGAAGGACGTTGCTTCAGGAGCAGCAGCACGCAGTACTCCAGCATCCCTTTCCTCATCTGTGACTTTGCATTCTCGATGTTCATAATCTTGCGTATGATTTGATTTCGGGTGCAAAGATAGGTAAAATACTAGTACCTTGCAATACAAAGTACTAAGTTTTTGCAAAGAATTATATCTATTTAACACTCTGGGGTATGCATATCTATAAAATAATGTGTACCTTTGCATCCGAGTATGGTAAAGAAAATATGTTGTCTTCTCATCGTATTATCGTATGGGAGCATGGCATTCTCTCAGATACACAAGATGGAGCGTCGCGACACCGTGGCCCACTCTTATAATCTGAACCCTGTTGTTGTGACGGGTTCTGGTCATCACCAGCGACTGAAAAGCACGGCAACACCAGTACGCGTCATCTCCTCTCAGGAAATAAGAGAGCAAGGCATCACTACTTTTGACGGTGCCCTTCAGCGTATGATGCCGCAGGTATCGATGGCACCCAACAGCATGGGTTCACAGCTGCGACTCAACGGGCTAGGTAACAAGTATATCCTGATTCTCATCAATGGTCAGAAACTCTCAGGCGATATCTCGAACAATGTCGATCTGAACCGTATCAATATGTTGCGAGTGAAGCGTATTGAGGTGCTCGACGGTGCTGCCTCTTCACTTTACGGCTCAGACGCCATCGCTGGTGTCATCAATATCATTACCGACCAGCCTACGAAGGACCTCATCGGTGTCACATCCGATACCCGAGTTTCTGGACACGGTGTGTTCACAGAGTCTGTTGCGCTCGATATCTTCAAGAATGGATTCGGATCTTATACGTCGTTTACCCATGACCAAGCCGACAGTTATCGAAACAACGATTTGGAATACCTAAAAGGTTCAGACACTGAGACACAACCATCGATAGCGCCTTTGTCAACAGGCTATCGAGCCAAGATCATCGGACAGAAATTCACATACTCTCCCAATCAGCACCTTGCGCTGAATGCCGGTTTAGACTATTCCTATAAAATCACCGACCGCCCAAATACTCGCAATGACATCACAGGCGGCACAGACTACGAGATGCGCTATAAAGGATTCAGATGGAATGTGGGTGGAATCTATAAGTTCACTTCCAAGAATTCGCTACAGCTTGACTTCGTAACAGACCGATTCCGCTACGGAAAGCAATATGATGTGGAGACCAAGACGAACGCCATTGGCGACTATGTACAGTCGAAGAAACAGCGTATGATGGAAGGACAAGCGAAAGCCATTCTAGGACTTACGCAGAACTCTACCACCATCTTCGGTGCCGACTGGCGAAAGGACTATCTCACAGCCACCAGTGGCAATATCGACCAGCATGTCTATTCGCAGGCTGCCTATGCTCAGCACGAGATGAAGTTCCTCAAGGTTTTTACGGCTACACTTGGTTTGCGACTGACTCATCACGAGACATTCAACCAACATCTGACACCAAAGGCGACCTTGATGTATGCACCAGGCAGTTTCCGATTCCGTGCAACATACTCTGCAGGCTTCCGTGCTCCAGGACTCGACGAACTATATTATCATTATTTCTCCGTCAATCGTGGTAAGGCTCAGATCAGCTTTGGCAATCAGGATCTGAAACCTGAAAAGAGCAACTACTTCTCGCTCAATGCGGAGTATCGCAATGACATGATTGCTATTAGTCTGACGGGATACACCAACCGCATCAACGATATGGTGGTCAAGCAGAATATTGACGTCGACGATGCAACACGACAGATGCTGATGGGTGAGTTCCCAGAGATGACACAGGAACAAGCGGATAAAATGGTGAGCTATGCACGTTATCAGAACAGCGACAAGGGTGATGTGAAAGGTGTTCAGTTGAACGTCTCTACCAATATCTTCCGAGACTTCAACATCTCTGCCAACTATGCCTATACCTATGCCCGCAGCAAGAGTGATGACCAATGGACGGTTCTGGAACGTAGCATCCGCCACTCAGCAACCATCACGGCAAACTATCATCATTCGTGGGGACTCTACAGACTGAATGTCAACCTAAACGGTCGCTTGCAGTCGAAGACCTATTATACGGGGACTTACGAGGATGCGCCTGGCTATGGTGTCTGGAACCTACAGACCACCCATAGCTTCGACATCGCGAAGTGGGCTCTTCTGGAACCGAGTCTTGGTGTTGACAACATCTTCGATCGCGTAGATCGACGCATCGACTCCTCAACACGCAAATATGCGCTCTATTCTCCAGGACGCATGTTGGTCATAGGATTAAAACTGCGATTTAAGTAATATGAAGACAGCATTCCTCATAGCAGCACCCACGAGCGGCTCTGGCAAGACGACAATTGCCAGAGGACTGATGGCGTTGCTGACACAGAAGGGCATGAAGGTGCAGCCGTTTAAGTGCGGACCAGACTATATCGACACGAAGTTCCACAAGGCGGTTTGTGGTCGTCCAAGTATCAATCTCGATACGTTTATGGCGACGCCAGAACATGTGAGAGAGTTGTTTGAGCACTATGGAAAGGCTGCTGATGTGTGTATCGTGGAGGGTATGATGGGCTTGTTCGACGGCTACGACCGCGAGCGGGGCTCGTCGTATGAGATAGCCCGAGTACTGGATATTCCTGTGGTATTGGTGGTGGATGCAAAGAGTGCGGCTTACTCGATGGCGGCATTGCTATCGGGGTTTATCAACTTCAAAAAGGACGTCCGCATTGCAGGCGTGATATTCAACAAGGTTGGTTCGGAACGGCATTTCGCCATGCTTCAGCAAGTGTGCACGGACTTGGGTGTCGAGTGTTTGGGGTATCTGCCTAAGGACGTTTCGCTCGAACAAGGCTCGCGCTATTTGGGACTAGACTTTTCAGAGAATATGGAGCATCAGTCGCTCATTAAAATATTGGAGGAACACGTAAGATGGCAGGAACTGTTAGCGCTCTGATAGCTCGCAACATGGAATCGTTCTCGTTTCTCTATCAAGAGACGATTGACAGCTTCGCACAGGTTCGCTTCTTCGACCCTGAAACAGAGGTGCCTTCTTTTGAAGGTATCGACTTGTTGTATCTGCCTGGCGGCTATCCGGAAAAGCATTTGGAGGCGTTGGTTGCCAACGAACATTGTCGCAAAGCTATCAAGGACTATGCCGAGCAAGGTGGCAGGATTATTGCTGAATGTGGAGGCATGATGTATCTCTGTGAGCACATTGTCACTGATGAAGGTGAATATCCGATGTGTGGTGTGCTCCCCTACTCCATCACTGCTCGCAAAGCAGACCGCAAACTTTCGCTGGGCTATCGCCGCTTCGAACTCGATGGCAAGGAATACAGAGGTCATGAGTTCCATTACACGCAGTTTATGGGCGAGACGCCTCAGAGCATCACTCAGGTCTATAATGCCAAAGGTGAACCTGTCGATACGCCTGTATTCAGATATAAGAATGTTTTAGCAAGCTATACCCACTTATATACCATTGACCATTCACCATTCTTGCGTCCCGATGGTAGCAAGCGTCCTTCGGCCGAGCGGACCATTGACCATGGTTCCGCCCCAGAAAGCGCAGCCAATAATGTTCAATGTTCAATGTTCAATGTTCAATGTTTGCATCCCATCATGTTCGCTGGTACAGGCAGCGATGTCGGCAAAAGTATCGTAGCTGCAGCCTTCTGTCGGATCTTCAAGCAAGACGGCTATCAGCCTGCACCCTTCAAGGCTCAGAATATGGCGCTGAATAGCTATGCCACTCCTGAAGGATTCGAGATCGGACGTGCTCAGGCTGTTCAGGCAGAGGCGGCAGGCATTCCCTGTCATACGGATATGAACCCCTTGCTGCTGAAGCCCCAAAGCGACCACACATCCCAAGTCATCCTGAATGGTAAGCCCATCGGCAACAAGGATGCGTATGATTATTGGAGGAGACAGGGAGACAAGGAGACAAGGAGACAGGACAATAGCTTAGACGTGGATTACCGTGCTGAGGTCTGTGTAGCCTTCGATCGTCTGGCTTCGCGCTATAATCCCATCGTGATGGAGGGTGCGGGCAGTATTGCGGAGATCAATCTGAAGGATCGCGACCTGGTAAATATGTCGATGGCGCGACATGCAAAGGCAGATGTTATTTTGGTGGGCGATATCGACAGAGGGGGCGTGTTCGCTTCCGTCTATGGCAGCATCATGTTGCAAAGCCCAGAGGACAGAAAACTCATCAAGGGTATTATCATCAATAAGTTTCGTGGCGATATGCGTCTTTTTGACGAGGGTCGGAAGATGCTTGAAGACATTTGTGGCGTGCCTGTGCTGGGCGTGATACCTTATTATAAAGATATCTATATCGATGAAGAAGATAGTGTGGCGTTGGAACAGAAACGTCGTCAGTTGGAAGAGGGTAAGGTGAATGTGGCTGTGATTTTGCTTCGACATATCAGCAACTATACTGATTTTGACACCTTAGAGCGCGACCCTCGTGTCAATCTCTTCTACACCAACAACACCTCCGATATCCAACAGGCTGACATCATCATCCTACCTGGCACCAAAGCTACGCTCGACGACCTGATGGAACTGCGCCGTAATGGTTGTGCACAGGCCATCCAGCGTGCTCATCGCGATGGAAAGATGGTGATTGGTATCTGTGGTGGTTATCAGATGTTAGGTCAGACGGTCGAAGACCCTGACGGCATCGAAGGCAGCATCACGAGTCTGCCTGGTCTTGGTCTGCTACCCATTCATACCACGATAACGCCTGAAAAAACCACCCGTCAGGTGACGTTTATGTTCGAAGGCCAGAAGTGTCAAGGCTATGAGATTCATCAGGGCGTCAGCGATACTAATGAGACGATCTTACAGACGGATCATTGCATCGGCACTTACATTCACGGCTTCCTCGATAACAGCCCAGTGATTGAGTATTTGTTCAAGGATAAGGCCGTTTCTATTCATTCCGAACAAAGTCTTGCTGACTTTAAAGATGAACAGTATAACAAGTTGGCTGACCACGTACGTCAGCATGTGGATATCGACCGGATTTACAAGATTCTGACGAATGGCTAATGCGATATCCCTTCTGATTGGTTGGCTGCTCGACCTCATCTTTGGCGACCCAGCACGATTGCCACATCCTATTGTGTGGTTCGGCAAGATTATTGCTGCCTTCGAGCACAGTCTGAACAAGGGGAATCATCGTAAACTGAAAGGTGCTCTGACAGCTATCGGACTGATTCTCTTCGTCTTTGTCTTCGCTTGGATGCTTCGAAAGCTTTTAGGCATCTTCGCCCTGTATATTTTCGATGGAACTCATGAGAAGGTATATCAGATACCCGTACTTCTTTATCTTTTCGATATTCTTGCCATCTTCTATTGCTTAGCAGGCACCACCTTGATTCGTGAAGTACGGGCTGTCTTCCTGGCCCTTGATCGCTCACTTGATGAAGGCCGTCAGCAAGTGGCCCGTATCGTTGGTCGTGATACCTCCGAGTTATCAGCACAAGAAGTTCGTACTGCAGCTTTGGAGACTTTAGCAGAGAATCTGAGCGATGGTGTGATAGCGCCTTTATTCTGGTTTGCTATTCTGGGTACGCCTGGCATGTTAGCCTATAAGATGGTGAACACCCTCGACTCCATGATTGGCTACAAGACGGAGCGCTATCGTGACTTCGGCTGTTGGGCTGCACATATCGATGACATCGCCAACTATATCCCTGCCCGTCTGACAGCCTTGCTGATGATAATTACACGACTAGTCACAATTAACACTCATGGCGGCAGCAAATTCTTGCGTCCCTTCGGTAGCAAGCGACCAGAGGTCGAGCGCTTCACTCTTCACTCTTCACTCTTCACTTTCGTCCGTGTCAACGGACGTAATCACGCCTCACCCAATAGCGGCTATCCGGAAGCAGCTTTAGCAGGCATTCTCGATTGTCGCTTTGGTGGTCCTCACTATTATTTCGGCCAACTCTTCGACAAACCCTACATCGGCACCAATGACCGTCCCCTCACCACCGCAGATATGAAAACTGCCGTACGCATCAACCGCACCGCTGAAATCCTAATGGTGCTATTGACCACATGTATATTATGCCTTTACCCTTAGGCATAGCTGTGCATTCCTCCTAACAGGTAATTCACACCAAAGTAGGTGATGATGACAGCGAGGAAGGCTACGACCATGTAGATGTGATAGAAGCGAGGATTTCGGAAGATGCCGAAAGATGCTTTATGAAGGGGGATAGCGTAGATCATCATCGTGATAAGCGCCCACGACTCCTTGGGGTCCCACGACCAGTAATTGCCCCACGACACATTAGCCCAGACAGCACCAAGGAAGATGCCGATAGTAAGCAGGAAAACGGCAGGATAGAGCAAGAGTTGCGAAAGAGCAGTGAGTTTTTCGAGTGAATAGTGAATAGTAAACAGTGAATAGATGCCTATGATCATCTGCAAGGCAAAGAGGGCGTAGGCACACATCACTGTCATGACGTGGATGGACAGCAATGGTGATTGCAACACAGGCATGAGCGGTGTAAGCTGAGAGCTGCCGCCGCCGAGCATAGCCACCAAAAGACAGAATGAGCTTATGAGGGGTCCGAAGGCCAGGATGAGAGGGAATTTCTTTTGTATCAAGATAGTGAGTAAAAGCATCACCCATGCCATGAAGAGCATGGTCTCTGGACCGTTGCTCACAGGAATATGACCACCAAGCCACCAGCGCAAGCCAAGCGAGAGTGTGATGTAGGTGAAGAGGATGAAAGAAAAAGTGAATAGTGAAGAGTGAATAATACGTTTCCTCCAAAAGAGCATAACTATACAGAAAAGCAGGCTGAGCGTCAGCGATAGGAATACTGGCCACTTCTGACTGCGCATCATGTTATAAAAGAGTTCTGCCTGGATTTTGCTCTTACTGGGCAATACGTCGCCAATCATGTCGCGTTGGAACAGTTTGATCTTCGCAATGATCTCAAAGGCACGATCGCGCTGTCCTGTGACAATCGCCTCTGTAAGAAAATCCATCGACTGCTTGACAAAGAACTGTTCCTTGACAGGAATCTCCCTGGGTAATATCTGACCTCCTGGCGAATACCAGTTGACGACGTTATCTAAACGATAGGGGAATATCTTGGTGAACTGTCCGTTGTAGAACATCTCGACGATAGCCTTCCTTTCCTTAGCACCTTTCTGTTTAGGATTGTTAGTAAGCAACACTTCCTCCCACGGCATGTAATAGATCATCCAACTGAAAAATACCTCGTCTGCGGAATAGCCCTTCCATGAGGCACTGCCTGCCACCTTCATGGTAAAGTCGGTAGCAACGGTGTTGAGCGGACAGATACGGTTGCTGTAAAGCACTTGGATGGTGCCCATGCGGTGGGCGATCTCGGCGTCTACGACGGGAAGTGAAGAGTGAAGAGTGA
>Ga0247610_10004285_pt1 | contig 15306 bp, 20 predicted proteins | sample 174DNAGHGhighgp2_FD_193483 | JGI IMG/M metagenome (GOLD analysis project Ga0247610, IMG submission 193483) | Sheep rumen microbial communities from Palmerston North, Manawatu-Wanganui, New Zealand - 1742 DNA GHGhigh gp2 | ecosystem: Host-associated > Mammals > Digestive system > Stomach > Rumen... | reverse complement strand
ATATTAGAGAAACTGTAAAAGAATGGAAAAGGACTTGGCCTTACACTGATAAAGCTGGAAATGCCCTGGGTCTTAAGCGAATAAAGCTGGAAAAAACCTTCCCAGCATAAAACACAGATTATTTTTCATAAACCCCATATATGGTGTCAAAAATGCCACCATACCCATATAGGACATTAATACAAATTTTGAAGTTCAAATTTCCCATCTTCACGCGCGGCGCGTGCCAAAATAGGGGTATTTTAGGGTCATCTTGGGTACCCCTATAATGACATATTGGTGGACTAAAATAGGGATAAAAAGTGTGACATACGGAAAAAGTTGAACTTTTACTTTTCAGTTACTTAAGATGGATATTGGTAGTAAGTCCCTTTCGTTGAACATAGATTTTAGGTCCATCATAGATGAAATCACCTTCATAACGGACTGTATCAATATGGAAAACGGTCGGTGGACATTCGGTTTGAACTTGTTGTGAAATAGGTTGAGGGTTAGACCAATGCTGTTTCATAAAGTTATGACGAATACAGGTTTCAGTAAAGGTAGATAGAACAATTACATATAAGGCTATTTGCCAGACCTTCTCTACCTTATGAAGACATTGTAATGGTTTAAACCAAGATACGATAGAGAGGACAAGATATGTAAGGAAGATAAGAGCAAAGGGATATTGGAGGTAAGTAATAGAGTACATCATAAGTTTAAGTCTCCTATTTAGTTATTAAATATAATATAGAAATAAAGTAATAATTTGTCAATTGGAATAAGGTAAATAAAAGAATACTTATAAAAAAGAAGGTGACCAATGGAGGTCACCTTCAGGAGGTTTACTATGTAATAGTAACGGGGGAAGATGTTTTTTAAGTGGTGTCATCCACTACAGGACTTCCTGCGAAGTATAAAGGAATATTTAATAGGACAACTATCTCCAGTGGGATTCGGACCCACGAAATCACTCCATAGATGGAGCCGCTTTATCCTCTTGCGTATGGGGACAGTTATCCTACGGCATTAAAAGATATATTGACTATAACATCATAGTCACATAAATGGCCGTCGGTACTTTTTATTTTAATGTGGAGTGCCGTCAGCATACCCTCTCCATTACTATCTAAGGCTTACTCAGTTTCCTAGATAAAAAATTATGTGTGAACCCACGACCTATTGCTCTCTCTCAATCCACATCCAAACACCCAAGGAAGTGGGTTCACACTGACCACATAAAACTCATATCGTCTAATTACTAAATCTTCTAGAAAGACCTTTTATTAGACTTGTTCCTTAAATCATTGGAGTTTTTAACGGACTTCAACCGTTGCCCTTTCGGTTGTAACCATATAGAAAGTATCAAGCAATTCTATATAGTTCCTAATCGGTCTGCAAAGATTATTATCACCAAATCAATAAGAAACCATTTTGGTTAAGCATCTTGTACTACTTAACTAATGGAAACACTCACATAGCATCTTAGTTCTTTCCACTAACAGTTATCCAACATATCACTTATAAGAAACATTTACATAGCATCTAATAGTTTGATATATTGAGTACACGATAATCCTGCGAGGTCTGACAACTAATCTTGTTATCAAACACATATTTTCAGGGCATTTCCCACCTCCACACTTCTAGGTGTTTATGGCTTTCGTCAGTTACCGTGTTTTGATGTATGAGTCCTTCTTAATTCTAGTTCGGACGGGAATGGGTGTAATCATTTTTTGTTAAATTACAAGAACAAGAATTAGAAGGAATTGAAATATCTTCCCAAATTTTTCAATCTACTAAAACAATCAATGTTGTTTCATTCGTTTACAAGAGTAAATATAGTAATACATTTTCAATTTGTCAATAGTTATTGTGTAAAATTTTATTTACTTTTGAACTTCAGGTCCATTGTTTTACGGGTAATTGCCATATTCATTACACCGATTACACAGATAAATAAGTTCAATATACCATTAAACCATCTTGAACAGATTAAGAATACAAGTGCAATTAATGCAGCTAGAATTACTTGAACTGTGAGAAGTATTAACTTATCTGTACCTGGTTTAATAAAACAGGTAGAAAGGACCGTTAGAAATAATAACAGTTGAAATACAATCATAGGTTATTTCCTGTTAAGGAAAAGTGGGTGAAGAATGAACTCCACCCACTTTATTTTCATTCATAGCAATTACTTGCTGGCTTTCTTATCAGCCTTTTGAGCATCGGCCTTTGGTGCGGCAACCTTCTTAACACGGCCCTTTGCATTGAATGTGTCAAAGCAACAATTCAACTGAGAACCTTCGTGAATAAGTGTGCCATTTACATAGAGCTTGCGACCAAAGTTACGCTTATGGTCATTCTTCATTGGCTTGATAGCACCAGTGACAATTTCAATATCACCAATGGAAGCCTTACCAATCAAAGTACCATTTTCATCAATATGGAACTTGTCCTTGTTCTTCTTAATTTCGTCACGAAGAGCTAGAACCTCTGCATACGGAATCTTGGTACGCTGTGGACGAGCGACCTTCGGAGAAACAAGGTTCTTTACAATACCATAGAGATATTGCTTCTTAAATTCACCAAGTTCAACAACCTTTTCAGCACCATTTTCAATGCGAACGAGTTCACGCTTCATAAAGGACTTACCACTCTTACCTTGCTTGGAAGAAACCTTTACCATATAATCTTGAGCACCGTTACCTGTGTCAATGCCAGAGAACTTCCACTGACCATCAGCAATCTTTTCTGCTTTACCATCTGAAACCATCGTAGAAATGGTAGAAGCAAGAAGTTCACGAGCACTCATCTTAGGGGCCTGAGCAGCATTAGCCTTATTAGCAGTCATATTTGCCATAGTTTTTTGTTTCCTTGTGCTAAAGCACAGTTAATTAATTTGTAAATTATAATATACAAAACAAAGCACCAGATGTCAATACATCTGGTGTAGAAAGTGTTTTGCTTAGAACTTTATCCAAGATTTCCAATGTTGAAGGTAACATTAGCAGCCTGAGAACCATTGAGAATGTTGGAAAGCTCCTGCATAAGCTTTTCGGCGTTTTCCTTCGTCATAGTAATCGCCATGTCAGAACCCTTGCGAACAAAACGAGTCTTGTTCTTTTCAACTTCAATCTGCTTTGTGAGCTGAGCAATCCTTGCCTTCTTTTCGTTTGTCAAACGGGTAAATGCGTAAGTCGCATCGTCAAGGTCCTTCTGTTCCTGTGCCAATGCCTGCTGAAGGCTTTCCAAAGAGAAAATAGAACCAACAGCCTGTCCCTTTGCCGTATTGACCTTTGTATCATTTACCTTGGGTTCAACAGTTGCCTGCTTTTCTTCGTGACAACCACACTTGCCACCACAAGCACATTCACCATTCTGTGTCTGACCAAAAATCTTTGACCAATCACCACTCTGAAGAGCTTCCTGAATTTCCCCAAGAGAAACGAAACGAATCTTATTATCCATATTTTTGTTTATCCTTTTGATGTTAAATGTTTAATGCAGTTATAAAATAGTAATATAACTTTGTTTTGTCAATATACTACTTTGTAAATTTTTGGTTACCCATTTTCTTCACTTCTTCTGGGAATTGTCTAATAACAGAACTCTGAATTTCCAAGAGTCGCTGATAGTAACTCCCATAATCAGGCCACGGTAGCTTGAAACGCTGTTCGGAAAGCATATGTTCCATAACCTGGTCTGTGTTGAAATGGCAATTGTTAATATAAGTGATGATACGCCAAGCATTCCAAGCATTCAACTGACGCTTGTATTCGTAAACCATAGACGCAATATATTCATCACGGAGCACAACCCACTGATTCTTGATGTTCTGAATCAAATCCAGATATTCTGGCTCAACAGTTTTCTTTGCATTTTCACATTCTTTAATAACTCTTGTAAAGCTATTGAGAAGGTACTGGTGATTGTTCTTGATGATTTCAAACAAATCCACCTTTGCTTCATGAAGTTTCTGTAAAACAGTAATATTAATTATCATCTTTGGTCTCCTTGTTGCCATTAAATTCAGCAAACCATTGTTCATAGTTATTCAAAGCCTTCCAGGTAGTTTCAAGAATATTAATAATTCTTCCCAAATGACTTTTCATTAAATTACCAACCCAAGCATATTCCGTAAGGTCACCTGTATCATTAAATGCAAGTTCACGATTAGCCGCAGAATAAATATTCTTCTTAAGCATCTGATGTGAATAAGAAGTATAAGGTGTGTGTCTGAAATCGCTGTTCCAAATGAGAAGCATTGTATCATGATATCTGTTAATAATCAGATTAGTAATATTCTTTGTCTTTTCATTAGTTTCACGAAGTTCATTCGCTTTAACATTTACAGCCTTCACATTGATACGAACGATCTTCCACAAGATTTCTTCGCTAATGTTGGTGAAATTAATATCTGTCATTGTTTAACCTCATTGTTTTTCCAAATACAATATAGTAAACTTTTACTGAATTGTAAACCATTTTTATGTTAAAAGATGTTTACAAAACTTTATTTTATGGTTAAGACATTGAAAAATGACAGTTTTTTGCTATTTTTAGGGTATATGATTGATATAAATGGCAGATTTATACCAGGCTTTGGTACATCTTATAGAATTGTAAAAAGACCTAGTAAGACTTCAAAGGAAACGCACGTTCCTGACCCAGAACCAGAGTATGAATGGATTTATCTACCCGATGATAATCTGCCAGCTTATGTGTTAAGGATTAAAGAAGATGACCAGAAAAGAGATGAACCGACTACAAATTCCAGGACTAACCATTGAAAAACAATCAGAAATTGACTATTTTAGCAATCCAAAAGATGGAATTTATATTACTAATTTTCCAGCTAAACTTGGAGTTATTGATAATGTAACTCTTAATTATGTGCAAGAATGGAGCATTAAATATCATAATAATAATGCCTATGTTTGGCCGAATAATTATAAGACTATCGTTTATAAATTCCTTACTCCTGAATATTTAACTAACCTTCTTATGGGAAGTCTTAATGATTTCCATAAATGTGTAAAACAAATGAAAGCCTATAATAAAAAACAAGAACTGGAAAAGGACTTCTACGAATAGAAGTCCTTTATTTTTTTAATGAGGAAACAATTAAATCTTTTATACAGGGTCTTTTTGTACTGGTGGTAATTGCGGTTTCTTCGGATACATTTCATTCAAGTCATTAATGCAAGCATGAACTTGTTCGGACGGTGCATCTGTGGTCATAGTGAATTGAAGACTAAAAGGCAAAAACACAACACAATCTTTCTTGTAAATGAAATTATCTGATTCTGTAATCCAGACCGTAATACCACCCTGATTTGTGTCTTTTACGATACCCTTGAAATTGTCAATCTTACCATTAAGATTAACAAAAACATTAACAGTCTTACCCATAAAATAAGCATCACAAGTCAACATTGTTTATTTCTCCTTCTTTTCTTGAGAACAGGAAACATAATCCTTTCCAGTAGAATATGCCATTACAGCCTTTGTAATAAATTCTGCATCAGCACCTGGAAGTCTTATCAATCTCATTGTTTCTTCCTGTGCCATCTTTAATGCTTCTTGAAGATTCTTTTCTTTTGAACCATTGGTCTTCATTGTGACATATTTCTTCCAATAAAAATTAAAGTCACAATATCTTACTCCATTCGCTCCCTTCATTCCATTTGCAAAAGAATTTAACAAGAAATAAATTTCTGGGTGTTGTTTTTGATATTTCTTTGCAAAGATTCTGTGAGCAATATAATGTTCTCTGGGAGTCATAAGGACACGATTTTCTTCAACATCTAATCCACCCATACTCCTGAACAAGATATGATGAATTGTATATTTGCCGTTGTCCTTTCGGCCCATAGACTGTAATTTTTCACAAAAATTCTTATAAAGTAGTCCGTATCTCATTTTTGTTCCTCATTAAGTTTGATTATAACTTAGAAAAACCACTGACATTTGTCAATGGTTTTTTATAAAAAGAATGTAAATAAAAGTTTACTTAATATCTAAATTACAGCAATCATCTGGATTAGGATTAAAATGATTTTTCCAGTATTCATATGCTTCGGTTTCATCTTCACAGACTGAGACATATTTAAAGCCAGTAATACCTTTTATTAATTCTTTTTTGTCTTCAAGAGTTCTATGACGATAACCACTCTGTTTAACAGTATATGGCGTATAATCTATATCAAACCACTTCTTTATCCAGCCATTTACTCTCAAAAATTCTACCTGAATTTTATCACACTTTACAGCATTTAACTTTGCTAAATCTACATATTCAGGAATATATGGACTTAATCTTAATGCTACATCAAATCCAGCCGCATATAATTTTTCAATAGCTGCTATTCTTCTACTTGGTACCACCGCTTTTTCATAACTTAAACTTAAATCATCATCTGTAGTTGTAACTGTAATCTGTATATGTGCTAATTCTTTATCTAATACCGCCATATATTCATCAGTAGCAATTAAATCACTCTTTGTTACAATTAAATAAGGTACTTTCTTTTCCTTTAAATACTTAAGAGTTTCATAAGTAACTTTATGTTTAGTTTCAATAGGTTGGAAGCAATCTGTCATACCTCCAAGTCTAATAGCTTTAATAGTTCCACACTTTCCTGCAGCTATCTTATCTATCTGTTTCTTAATCTTATCAATATTTGCTACAGCTGGATCTTCAGGGTTCCAATGCTTACGAAAATCCAATAAAGACTTTGCATAACAATATTTACAGTCATGACTACAACCACAACCATAAGTATCTAATCTTGCTGGATAACTACATTTACTTCCTTCATTTCCACCAACATTTTTAAAGAAAGAACCAAATTCTTTAGACATATTAATTCACCTCATATTTAAAATTATATGTTATGTATAAGCATCTTTTCAGCTGTTTTTTATTGGTTGTTTGCTATCGCAAACATTCTAACGAATTACAAAAGATTTAAGTCTTATGGGAGTTATTGTGATGGCTTTTAACAGGAAAGACACTTAAGCCATATAAGATGACTTAAGTACTGGAAGTAATGTGATTGGCATTAACTATCAGACATAAGAGGATTTATATAGGAACTTAATGGGGCGGTCTTCCTGTACTCCAACTATATTTCCTAAGACCCAAGACGGCTATATTTTAAGATTGTTAGTCTTAAATTCGCTGGTATATCGTCAGTATATATCTTTCTACCTTAAAGATATTAACGGCCTAAACTTATCCGATAACTCATTGAATTGAGCTCCGAGCCAGTAATAGGACTTTTTATGTAAGGTAAAATATAGTAAATTTTTATTTACCTTTTGAAAAAAGTGTAAATACTTATTCTGTAAAGAAGTCTTCAATACTGGTTTCAATAGGTTTAATCTTATTTAAACATTCATCATACGGGTCTTTACCATTCTTTAAAGCATTTTCAATTGTATCTTTATATGAAGAATATTCATCCCAGACCTTCGGATAACACTTTTGGAGAGTTAATTTAAGCTCTTTATCTTCGTGATAACAGAACTTCATATAACCTTTACAATAGAGAAAAGAACCTATTGTACTCTTTTTATGGCGTGGTAAATTACTCATAAGACTATTCTTTCCATCAGTAAACACCAAAAATGTAGCAAGATAGTTAATTTTAACAGGGTGTCCGCCAGCTCTTAATGTATCAACTGAGAAAATAACATCATTGTTCAAATCATCACGGCATTGGAAATAAACTTTGTGTTCTTTAAACCATTCACCATTAATCAAATAAGTTTGAATGACTATTTGGTCTTCCACGAAGACTTTGTCAGGATTACACGTTCCAAGTGGATTATTCACTGTGGATAAACACCAACTATGTTTACGGTGCTCTTGCTCCCATAGGGCCAAAGTCTGATAAAGACTGATTTGTTTGGATTGTCTTTCATCATTATGGTCAGTACAAGTTACTTTACCAACTACATCTAAATCATCATCAAGCATAAAATAAAGAGGTATATTCATTTTTTCCATATACATCTGCATAAACTTACGCTTGTATCTTACAGACCTTCCAGGTATGGAAAATGTATCTAAGTCAACATCTTTAATATTCGTGTCAATGTTTAAGAACACAAGATGAATGTTTGGTTTATTAAGATTTAGTTTATCATATCCTGAAGCAATATAATCGTCGGCATAAAGGAAAAGGTAAATTTCCGTGTTCTTTAAAGAATCAAGTTTACGGATTATATTCACTTTGGATTTTTCTTCACGGTTCTTATAGGTAGGAATACAGACAGGAACCGTTATCTTTAGGTTTTCAAGGTCAATATCGTTTAAAAAATCTAATTCTTTGATTTGTTTCATATTTTAACAGCTCAGAAATACTGATATAAGGAACCGGTATTGGTTCCTATATCAGTGATTAACACATTGTATTTATATTAAAGCAAACCGTTCTTTTGTGCCGCAATCACATGGTCTGAACCTACACCTTGTGGTTCATTTTTTGCTGTAGGAATTTGAATGTTCGGCTTTACAACCACAGGAACATTCATACTCTTTTGATTAAAGTATTCAAAACGATGACACCAGGTAAGCCATCTGCGGTTTGTAGAACCCTTCGGATAAGTTTTGATGTGCTTGTCGCAATACTTGAAACTTTCATCATTCCATTTCTTGTAATCCAGATTGAAATTTACATTTGTTGGAGAACAATGGACCTTATTCTTAAGTTCCAAACTTACCACAACATTCTTCAAAACATCAACGGATTCGTACTTCGTTTTGTAAGAATCTACATCAGGGCGTACAAACTCGGTTTCAAGTGTGATATTTTTATTTTCCCAAGAATAATAACCGTGCCTTTGGAAAAAACGAAGTTCTTCGCCATATTTTTTGTAAGTAGGGTCATTCTTGTTAGTAGTTGAGAACTTATAACCGTAGTGTTTTTCAATTTTTTCCTTTGAAAAACCTATGAAAATACCATTCTTCTTGACTGCCTTTGTTTCTGTAGATACATTTTGTTCAACAACCGGAACAGATGTATTTGTTTCCTTTTCATCACCAATAAGTCCTGCCTTTTGTAGAGCAAGAATGTCTTCAACAGAAGCATCAGTAATTTCAATGTTGCCATTTTTGTAATTCATAGTGAGTCTCCTTTAAATGAAAAGATTAAGCACAGTGAGTGCCGCAATAAGAGTAGTTTTATTTTTTTTGTCAACTGTTTGGTAAACTGCCTGAACAGTTTCCACAACAGCGGTCTTTTGTCTGTCAGTAAGGAAAGAATCATAGCAAGAATACATTTGTACAGATGCCAAATCACTCAATTCCTTAGAAGGTTTATCATTCTTGTTGAGTTCAACAATTAGGAACTGATTGTAATCATGTGCTGTTTCACGGTCAGTCATCTTATCATTGATTTTTGCTTTTACCGAGTCCGACACATATTTACGGTCAGTGAAATTTACATCATATTTTGTCATAGGTTGTACCTCATTTTTAATTTTGTAAGTTAAACTTAGTAATTATTCACAGATAAGTCAACTATATCTGTGTAAAATAAAGTTTACTTTAACTGTTCATAATAATATCCATCTTCTTTTCAAGATTCTGGATAACCTTTTCCTTCTTTAAGACCACACAACGGTATTCATTGGCATATTCCTTAGCACATTCCAAAAAGGCCTTAAAATATTCTTCAGACTTCGTTACAGATGTAATCACTCGGTCTTTCCAAGCATATATCTTTGCATGGTCCTGATACTTAGCCACACCACTAGCACCAAATCCAAAGGGATAAAAACGATGGTCTACTTCATCACCAGTACCATAATCCACTATCCTGTATTTCTTACCAGGTGTTAGAGTCACAACTTCCTTTGTAATTTCTGAATTATTATATTCGGTTATATGTAAATTCCTAAATATAGTTTTATCATAACGAAGGACTTCTACCTTTGGCTGTGGAACCCATAAAGAATCATTATAAGAATAACCTTCATTTGGGTCAGTTCTCCAGTAAAATTCAGTATCAGAAATTAATCCTGGATAATCTACCTTTACAATTCTTTCACCAAAAAGACCTTCAATGAGTTCATAATCTTCCTTATTGGGATAAAGGTCACGAGGAGTAATATAAAGTCTTCTTGTGAATTTCGGTTGATAACTACTAACACCATAATTGACAGTGTAAGTAATTGATCTTCCAATTACTTTTTCTACTTCATCACAGATGAAACTCATATCTTTATCGGCTTTATTAAAATTTTCTTCAAACTTAGCTTCTTGTTCTTTCAAAAATTCTTCGTGTGCTTCTTTACAGCGCCAAGTAAAGGAATATTCTGTACATTCTTTTGATGCACCAGAATCTATGTACTTGGGAAAATAATCGTAATGTCTTTCCCACTTTGTTGCTGCCATTAAAAATCTCCTTCAAGTTCTGACTTACGTATTAATGTTTTGTTAATCTTAATCTTTACATCAATGAGTTTTTGCTTAGCTTCTTTTGCTTTCATATTGGCTTCTTTTCGTAGCTTATTAGCTTCATTCACCAATTTACGACTTTCTCTTACAGCATCATTATATTCTGTTTTAAGTTTCTTGGCTACTTTGATACATCTTATAATTTCTTGTGTTTCAAAGTCATATATTGGTTTGACTTCATCTATATCAAAATATACTCTTTGACTTATACAATCAAATTTAGGTGATAAAGATTTTTCAGAGTATAATCTTTTCTTAATAACCCAAGGTCTATAATCACAGTTAATGGTACTATTGTAAGAACAATCAAAACAATCTGGTATAGCTTTTATATCATCTTCATCACGATTTAAAGCACTATTTGTACCATCAATATAAGGTAAAGCAAATGAAGGATATTTGTAAAATAATATACCATCTTCCCTTACATTACAAGAAACAAAATGTTCATACTTAACATCATATTCCCATTTCTTCAATTCCTTAATCTTACTCCACTTTGGAGTTTTAAATAAATTAAGATCAATATTGAAGATAGCAGTATGTTTTCTATTTTTATCTGATACTGGTACAGTTAAATCTAAAACATCGTCAGAATATTGATTTACATTGAAGTCAAAACTTCTGCTTTCTACTGCCTTTCTCCAGGTAGTAACATCAGGAAATGACTTGGTATCAAGCATATCAATGCTTACTAAATCATTATAAACCACATTGTAAACTTGTTCTTTAGTAATCTTATTTACTGGACCGAATTCGGCCACTAAATTATGTTTCATTATTCCAAAGCAATCCTTAACTTATTCTTTAAGTTTTTAAGTGATTTTCTCTTTAATAAAATTTGTTGCTTCATTTCCAAAGCAAAAGGCTTTGTCATTTCAAGAATATTCTTGCAAATGTTATAGTTTTCAACAATTGTGTCTATTACTTTTTCTTTCCACTTTTTAATCTTTACTTCATTACTATTCATAAAGCAAGTGTCAAATTCAAAAGGATAAAACGGCTGTACATAGTCACTGTCACAATTTCCATCATAGATAACACCGTGTTCACCTATTGTTCCTATTGGTTTATCAATACAAATAGCAATATCTTCCGGGTCATTATCTGGTTCATTTGGGTCATCTAATTCATCAAAAGACAAATCATTTGGGTTTCTAACTGTAAATTTTGACAAATCTATATCTGGTATAACCAAATACTTTTCTTTACTTGGTTCTGTGAGTTTTCCATCTTCATCTTTTTTAAGTGAAGGTACACCTTCAGTATCAGGAATATAATTGTAATCGTTCCAATTTTTACAGGTTTCAGGAAATTTAATAGACAGTAATACTGCATCTGCAAGACTTTGAAGTAATTCCCAGTCTTCTTGATTTGGGAATAAGTCTTCAGTATTAATGGTATAACGTGCGTTTTTACAGTTATGTGGTCCTTTACCATCTATGCGTCTATATTTGACATTAAAGCCGACACGTTTAGAAATTTCTTCAACAATTTCATTCATTACAGCATCTGTTTTTGCCAGATTCTTTTCATAATGTTTTGAGTAATTTTCAACAGCTGAACCATTACGTTTAAAGTTCAGATACATATCGCCGTTATTGTCAAAGTAAATACAATTTTCATCAATCTTTTTCCAAGTAGAAGCCATAGAATATCCTTATATTAAAAAGGGAAGGACAAATAGTGTTTAAAGCTATCTGCCCTCCCCACAACGAGGTTAAACAATTAACATTCAAACAGCTGTTTGAAGCTCAAAGTGTACTTCACCCATTCAGGCGGTTCACAAGCATCAGCGGTATGAATGATAAAGATTTTGTTTGCCTGATGTTCCGGACGTTCCCAGCAGAAGCCGTTATCCGTAATGAACACCAAACCATCAAATTTAGCTTTGCGTTCCTTGATGGCTTCAAGCACACAATCTGGGTTGGTGCAGCCGCGACCAATCAACTTGTACTGGTTCATCGGACGTTTCGTTTCTTCAAACGGACCACAAACACCATCCCAGAAACAGTACGTTACATCTGCGTGTTTAACGAACTTGTTAATAATAGAACAAGCCTTTTCCACATCATCGTCTGCCATAGAACCAGAACAGTCAGTAGCAATCAAGATACGAGAACGGAACTTGTGACGCTTACCAGGAACATCAAATCCCTTACGGCGGTCCGGACGCATACGAGTATCTTCAGTGTATTTGTCCACAGTGTTTGCCTTGAAACGGCGAAGAACAGTACGCGGGTCAAACTTCGGAGTATTGGCAGCTAGAATTGCCTGGAGCAAACCACCACTAACATTACCCCAACGAGAACCATTTTCAGCAATATGGTGCGTGATTTCCTGGATTTCCTGATCCACGAGTGTATTTTCTTCCCAACCTTCAGTAGCCTTTTCAGCAGCACTCTGCGAACTGTCAAGATATTCTTCTAGAGCTTCACGGGTAGAATTGCCACCACCACCTTGTCCGTTTTGGTTCTGGTTTCCACCATTACCACCGTTGCCCTGACCATTTCCTTGACCATTTCCATTTCCTTGGCCTTGACCCTGACCATTTTTTCCCTGGCCTTGACCACCACCACCACCATTACCTTGTCCGTTTCCATTACCTGAGCCTTGGCCTTTTCCCTGACCTTGTCCCTGTCCTTGTCCCTGTCCTTGTCCTTGTCCCTGACCTTGTCCTTGACCACCGCCGCCTTTACCCTGACCCATTGCAGCTGCACGCTTTTCCTTAATGTCATTGAGAATTGCGAACACCTTTTCAAGGAACCAGTCTTCGTCATTATTGAACTTATAACCCTGGGCTTCAGCATGGAACTTAGCCTTCGTCGGGAAAGCGTCCAACAAAGCCAAAACTTCCGGTTTATGAGCGTTCAAAACAGTACGCTGGTTTTCATCAAAGCAAATGTAGTCAGACGCCTTCTTGAAACAGTCAATCGGATAACTCTTACGAGTAGTCGGGTGGTGAAGTGCGATACGCAAACATTCACAATAAATGCAGTAAGAAAGAACAGATGCTTCCTTAATCTTGTTCATCCACACCGGATTATATTCAAGAAACACAGCGGAACCAGTACCGCGACAGTTCAATCGCATAGTGACCTGTGGGTCCTTAATGGGCTTGAGTTCACACAAACTAAAATAAGTGAGAACTGCCGGTTCAAATTGCAAAAGCTTAACTGCGTTTTCAATCAATTTATCGGTTTCAATTTTGTCCTGTTCCCACTTTTCCTTGTATGCACGGATTTCATCGTCTGACATAACGTGTCCGTCCTTAGCAGCCATCGGCGGTTGCTGTGGATTAGCCGGAACCGGTACATTTACAGGAATGTTGGTGCCAGGAATAAAAGTTTGAGTAGCCATATATTATTTTACCTCGTTTTTTTGTTATAGTTAATGATTGATAATCTAATAAACTAACTGCAGCTTGTCAATGGTTGAATGTGTAAATTTTTATTTACTTTCTAGGCGCAGGATATACTTGGTATGAATGTCTGTTCAATCCAAATGGCAAGAAATAAATTGTACCAGTACCCTTACTACAATACCAGTCTGCACATTCTTTTAGTGCTTCTTTGGCTTCATCGTAGGTTGGGAATGTTCCACTGGTTCTACTGTTCCATTCATCTACAGTATTAGAAATGTAGAAATAGCCCGGTTCATTAGGAATTTCTACACCATTGATAGTAATAATCTTTTCAGCCATAAGTTAAACCTCCAATACATCTTCTGCAGACATTTGTTGTTCAGCCGCAATCTTATTGGCCTTTTCACAGGCTAAGTCTAGATTTTCAGCTACAATGGTTTTTGTTACACGTTCAGTGCCTTTGTAGAATACAGCGAGAAAGTTCATAGTTATACCTCATTGTTGTTTATACAGAATATAGTAAAATATTACTATTTTGTAAACCCATAGTAATGTAAATAAAAATTTACTGTGACTTTTACTGCGGAAAGAGTGGAGCCATTGCTAGCCCCACTCTTGTTATAATCCCCATTTAAGGGTTTTTTATTGTTATCACTATGAACGAAAATCATAGAGAGGGACACCTTCAAAACAACAACCAAAAATATAGGTGCCCCTCTCCTTTCCCCACACAAATTAGAGGAGCTGTGCCTGAATGTCCACAAGTTCGGTGTAGAGCTTCTTGAGGTCCGGGCAAGCCTGACCCACAGCACGGACCCACTTGTGACCCTTCGTACGGGCAGTTTCCACCGAGTTAGTGTACACTTCCACACGAGTTTCCGGGTTCAGAGCAGAGAGGAACTCGTAGTAGTTACGAGCCATCGCAACACCCTTATCATTCGGCTTTCCGTTTGTCATAATCTTGCCTTCATTTTCGTGGAGGTAAGTGCAAACAGAGTTACCGAGCTGCACAGCTTCAATCTTGGACTTCTTGCAGAGAGCAGCAATCTTCTTCGTAAAGTCCTTCTTGAAGTCCTTGGCTTCCATCAAAGCCTTAGCATCCAAACCAGTACCGTGCTGGGTGAAGTAAGTCTTGAACTTTGCAGCGATTGCCTGACCAACATATCCGGCACAGGACTCCTGGAGAATACCAAGACCATTGGCACCTTCAAAGAGGTTGGCGTCAATACCAGCGTCAAGGAACTTAGACCAACGAACCCAGGAACGGCGTGAAGGCAAGATACCATCAAACGAACCCTTAGACGCGGTCTTGCTAGCAGCGGCGTTGGAATACGGGTCAAGGTCAGAACCAAACTGGGAAATGTAACCAGTCACGAGGGAGTTAATACCCACATCAATTGCCCAGTCAATCCATTCCTGCGTTTCCGGAGTGAAATTGTACACAACGAAACGGTCAAGCTTTGCCGGGTCAAATTCTTCAACATCATAA
>Ga0247610_10004284_pt1 | contig 15306 bp, 16 predicted proteins | sample 174DNAGHGhighgp2_FD_193483 | JGI IMG/M metagenome (GOLD analysis project Ga0247610, IMG submission 193483) | Sheep rumen microbial communities from Palmerston North, Manawatu-Wanganui, New Zealand - 1742 DNA GHGhigh gp2 | ecosystem: Host-associated > Mammals > Digestive system > Stomach > Rumen... | reverse complement strand
GGTTCTGTGAGGGGCAAGCAGACAGTAACCACTCACATTATGATATTTTAACACAATATAAAATGAAAGAGAGGGAATGTCGAGCCTTGTCTACTCGACTGGTTCAAATGATAGATAAAAATAAAATTAAAGAAATTATGAAAAAAGATAGATTACCATTTGAATTCATTTCTAAACTTATGAATTTAGATGATAGTATGAATGATGATTTAAAGCATACTTTAGATGAAATGGTAGAATCTGGTGAATTAAAATATAATCAAAATACAGGATTATATCATGTATCTAATTTAAAAAGATTATCAAAGGATGCAATATATGATGTTATTTTAAAAAATACATATATTACAGAAAATCAATTAGCTAGATGCTTTAATGCTAAATTTAAAGAATTAAAGGCACTAACTAATGAATTAATAAAGGAAGAAAAAATAGTATTCTATCCTCCATATTCAATTTATGGTATTCCTAAAATTGCTACTATAGAAATAAAACAAAGAGGCTATGCTTTTGCTATAGTAGAGGGAGAAGAAAATAATTATTATATTGCACCTGATTTTATTTCAAATGCTTATAATGGTGATACTATTAAAATATTATCTATTGGCAAGGTAAATGAAGATGATAGATTAGATAGTGCAATATGCTTAGAGGTTATTTCTAGAAAGCATAATAAAATAATTGGTATCTTACATAAAAAAGGTAAAAAATATCCTAAATATTATATAAGATCTAATTCTATAGATTTTAATGTAGATGCTTTTGTATTAGAATCTGAAATAAAGGATTTTAAGATTGGTCAAATAGTAAGTGCTGATATTAAATATAATGGATTTCATATTGATGCATATAATCTAGTATTAGTAGGTAATCCTAATGATCCTGGCGTTGAAATAACTCAAATAGCACTTGAATTTGGCTTTAAATTGCCTTTTTCAGATGAAACTGAAGAAGAAATCAAATATATTCCTGATAATGTATTAAAAGAAGAATACAAAGATAGATGTGATTTTAGAGATTTAAAGATAATTACTATTGATGGTGATGACTCAAAGGATTTTGATGATGCTGTAAATGTAGAATTAAAGAATAATGGTAATTATTCACTTGGTGTATATATAGCTGATGTTAGTCATTATGTAAAAGAAAATACATCACTAGATAAAGATGCACTTGATAGAGGTACATCTGTATATTTAGCTGATAGAGTAATACCTATGATTCCTCATAAACTATCAGATGGAATATGTTCATTAGTTGAGGGTGAAGATAGATTAGTTTTAGCATGTATTATGGAAATAGATAATAAGGGTAGACTAGTTAATTATGATATTAAAGAAGGCGTAATAAGATCATGCCATAGAATGACTTATAGAAAAGTTAATGATATATTAAATGGTAATGCTGATTTAATTAAAGAATATGAAGATATTTATCCTATGCTTAAATTAATGCTTGATTTATCTAAGATAATAAGACATGTAAGACATAAAAAAGGTGCTATTGATTTTGATACAGCTGAATATAAATTTAAATTAAATCCAGATGGAGAACCTAAATCAATTGTAAAATGTGAAAGATTAGATGCTGAAAAAATAATAGAAGATTTCATGTTAAAGGCTAATGAAACAATCGCATATCATATGAATATTATGAATCTTCCTATTGTATATAGAGTTCATGAAAAACCAGATCAAGAAAAGCTTCATCAGGTTTTAGAATCTATTAAATATTTAGGTGCTGATACTAAATATTCTAAAGATGATGTTAAACCACATGAAATCCAAAGGATATTAGAAAATCTTTTAGATAATCCAAATAAAGAAATAATTAACAATATGATTTTACGTTCTATGATGAAAGCTAAATATAGTGATAAATGTCTAGGACATTATGGATTGCAAATGAATTATTATTGTCATTTTACATCTCCTATTAGAAGATACCCTGATTTAATGACTCATAGAATGATAAAAAAATTATTATTACATCCTACAGATAATTTTTCTTCAGATTTAATTAGATATAGTAATTCAATTGGAGAAATTGCTAATTTAAATTCTATATCAGAAAGAAAAGCTGTAGATTGTGAAAGACAAGTAAATGATATGTTATATGCATGGTATATGTCTAAAAGGATTGGTAAAAAATATGATGCTATTATTACATCTATAACGCCTTTTGGTATGTTTGCTGAAATAGGAAACGGAATTGAAGGATTAATTTCATATAAGAATATGGAAGGATTCTTTGAATATAACGAAAAGACTATATCAGCATCGAATGGTATAAATACATATCATTTAGGTGATAGAGTTAAAATAGTAGTAATAGATGCTAATAAAGAATCTAGAAGAATTGATTTTGTGTTAGAATCTGATTATGAGGATGGATATTTATATGAAGATTATATGTAATAATAAAAAAGCGACATTTGAATATTTTATTCTCGATAAATTTGAAGCAGGAATAAAACTATCTGGTACTGAAATAAAATCTATTAGAGAAGGTAAATGTAATATTAATGATGCTTATGTAATAATTAAAAATGGTAAGGTTTATATTTTAAATATGCATATTGCAAAATATGATAATGGAAATATATTTAATCATGATGAATTAAGAACAAGAGAATTATTATTACATAAGCATGAAATAAATAAGCTTGTCTCTAAAGTTAAATTAGAAGGATTAACTATAGTTGCCTTAAAGGCATATTTTAAAGATGCTTTAGTAAAAATAGAAATTGCTCTAGCAAAAGGTAAAAATAAAGAAGACAAACGTCAAAGTATTAAAGAAAGAGATACTAATCGAGAAATCGAGAAAACAATGAAGAATAAATATAGATACTAGAAAATTATATAAAAAAGTGCTATAGTAATATAGCACAATTAAATATGGGCTTGTTTTGGATTCGCTGTGATATAAGAAGGTTTGTAAGCATGTGGGAGTAGGCTCCCTTAAAAACGTCGGGGTTTTTAATAAACGCTGAAGAAAATAATGATTATGCATTCTTAGCTGGTAGAAATACTCAAGCTAACTATGCTTTTGCTTGCTAATATTAACGCAGGCTGCTCACCTATAGGATTTCCTGTGTCTTATAGCTTGAGCTCACACGAGCAGGATATATTATTTTGCTGCTATTCTAAGTAATTTAATGAATATAATAGAATGTAGGTAGTTTTTGGTTTTCCTTTTCGCTTAGGGCTACTGAAAAATTAGATTAGGATAAACATGTAGAAAGCAAATTGGATTATGTTGCATACGGGAGTTCGAGTCTCCCCCCCGTTCCATTCACTATCCACTTCGATTTTATGAAAAGTCATCTATTTTGAAGGATTTTAGTAATTTTTAGTATATTAAATGATAAATATATAGGTATATATTCCAAAAAACTGGGGTTTTCGAGGTTTTTGGGGGTTGATGTTCAATAGGTAGTAATTAAGACTACTAAGACAGCAGTGCTATCGTTGTCTATAACAGTCAGTAGCAGTAATTAAATATGGGCTTGTTTTAGGATTCGCTGGGAGTTATGAAGTTTTGTAAGCACGTAGTGGTAGTCCACTTTAAAAACGTCGGGGTTTTTAATAAACGCTGAAGAAAATAATGATTATGCATTCTTAGCTGGTAGAAATACTCAAGCTAACTATGCTTTCGCTTGCTAATAATATATAAGCGACAGAACCCTACTGATTTCCTATGTTGGTAGGCTTTCTGACAGACTAGTAGGATATATTACTATTGTGCTACTCTAACAATATGTAACGAATATAATAGAGTGTAGTTAGTTTTTGGTTTGTTTGTTCGCTTAGGGCTAATGAAAATTTAGGATAAACTAAACGTGTAGAAAGCAGATTGGAATGATTTTCATACGGGAGTTCGAGTCTCCCCAAGTCCACCATTTTTGGATTTTACGCATATTTTAAGGTGCGTTTGATAATATATAAGTGTGTTAGTTTTGACACACTTTTTTGCTTCTATAAATGAAAAAATGATGACTTAATCATCATTGTTTTGTATTAGTTCGTTTTAGTAAATAATCAATACTTACATTATATAAATCAGCAAGTTTAATTAAAAATTCAAGTGGTATTTCTCTATCACCAATTTCATAGTGGCTATATGCTCTTTGACTACAATTTAGAATAGATGCAATCTTATCTTGCGTATAATCATGATCTTCACACAATTCTTTAATTCGTGTATCCATTTTATCACCACGATTATGTTATCATAGCCCATAGTGGTCTATTGAATTTTAGCCCATATTGGACTATAATTAAGTCAAGTGTAGAGAAAATTTAAAAAATATTTCATAAAAGAGAGGAAAAATAGTATGAAAAAGAGACTTATGTGGCTACTACCATTAGTAGCAATTTGTGCGTTGGTATCTTGTGGTAATAATACTCAATCAAATTCAAATAATACTACTACAGAGGCTTCAAAAGAGTATTGTAAAGTAACAGAAATAAGTGTTGAAGGCGATTTAGTAAAACACGATAATGTAAAGTTAAGTAGTTTAACTAGATATAATCGCTTTGTTGAAAAATCAGAAGAAACTACTACTGAAGCAAATGAAGATAATCCAATTACATATTCTGTATTAAACAATACTGATAATTTTGATATTTCAATTCGTGTTGATAATCCTACTGATAATTCTATAGCACAATTAAAATTTGAAGTTGAAGGAAAAGTATGGATTAAAAACGAAAAAGGAGAAATGGCTCCATTTGAGGATTACAATCATGGTATTGTTAATTGGACCGCTCAAAATGCATCAAAAGAAACATTTACCTTTAAAACTGAAAAAGATGCAATTGTAAAAATTGTTGGTATCAAACTCGTTGGTGAAACAACTTGGCAAACTGACAATCTTGGTTATAATCAATTAAATATCTACAAAGTTGACGATATAGTTCAGTTTGAATCTAACAAGTATAATGTTGGATACACATTCAAAACTAAATCTGTTGACAATGTAACAGTTAGATTAGTATCTAATGGTACTACTGAGATTGCACCAGAAAATTCTACATATACAATGCATGATGATGGCACTATTTACGTAGAATATTGGTACCAAATCAGCGAAAGCATTAAAGTATTCTGTATCCAAAAGAAGGATATTAAAGTAGTTGATATATCTATTGGTGATATAACTAATAGTTATGATGATGCTGCTCATACACAATGGTTAATTAGAGTTGTAATTGACGTTAACAATGTAGGAACTGGTAATGCTGCAGATAAAGAATTTACATTTGAATTAACAGATGGAAATACTAATTATCCGCTAATAGAATTAACTGATTATTATTATGCAGTTATTCCAGCTACAGTTAATCCATCAGATTTATCTGTAGAAGTTAAATAATACAAGTATTATTTAATAAAAAATTCTTATTCGTAGAAATTATATAAAGTCACAAACAGTGGCTTTATATAATTTTTTTTTTGAAACTCCTTTCTTAAATTTTTGATGAATAGACAAATATATAATTTTTAATTTTTGATAAATGTTATGATGTTATAAATATTTTTATTTATTCTGGTTTATATGTTTTATGTATTATACTAAAATGTTAATAAAGTAAAAAATTAATCTTGCGATTGTTCTTCATCTTGTTGGACTTTCTTTGAGCGTGACTTTTTAGTGGTAGTTTCTTTATTTTCATCTTCACTGTTATCGCTAACTATATTCTCATTATCATTATTTTCTTCAACTTTCACTGTAAGTAAGCTCTTTAATTCAGCTATTTCAGATTTTAATGTTTCAATTTGAGCTTGTTGCTCTTGAATAGCTCTTGTTAGGAATGGCACCATAGCTTCTTCACTAAGGAAGTATTTATCCATTCCTGTATCTCCTCCATAATTACCATATGATACAACACTTGCGTAATTATCAGAGTTATAAGATGATTTCAATGCTTCATAGACTTCCTGTGCTCTAAAGCCGGCTATACGTCTATGACCTTTTTTTGTTCCATTTAAGTAACTTTCTTCATCAAAATACTTTTCTCCTTTCTCATTTATTTGGATGTAATCAGACCTATCGTTATGAACGAAGGTTGTCGGATGTATGCTATTTATGAATGGTAAAGCGGTTTGGATATCTTCAAAGTCTGATTTATCACGGATGTCAGAAGTGTGATATATAGGTCCATAAACAATATATTATATGGAGGATAATCGTGAGCGTAATAGTGGCAATAAAAGATGATGATAAAGTAATAATGGCATGTGATACAAGAATGTCAAATGATTATGGTTATGAGGATTCTTATAATAGTAGGCCAAAAGCTATTATTGTAAAAAAAGGTATACTTGTTGGTGTTTCTGGTTGTTTAGGTGTATTAGATATTATTAGTACTTCGTTAAAGGATTACTTAAGTGAGAATATGAGCAGGATCGATATAGCATTCAAGTTTATACCAGCATTAAGAGAAAAACTAGAAAATACGTGCCTGTTGGATAGCGATGGCTATATGGAAAGCTCAATACTAATAGCAATAAGAAACAAGATATACGAAATTTGTGGAAATTTCGATGTTTCTGAAAAGGATGAATATGGTGCTATCGGAATAGGAAAAAATTGCGCTTTGGGCAGTTTTTATACATCTAAAGATGTTTCTGTATCACAGATAACGCGTGCATATTATGCTGTTAAATCTGCTGGTAATTTTATGCTAGGAGTATCTCCTGAAGTATTTGTTGCAAGTACAAAAGATAATAATTTTCATAGAATGGATTTAGGGGAATAGATTATGCCTATTTTCCTTTAACTGCGTTATTCGAAATTATAAACATATATTATTAATATGAATATTAAAGATATTCATAGTTGATGTTGAGGAGGTATAAAATATGAAGAAAAGCACAACTAAATTACAGACTAAAAAGAGAATGAAGTCTGTGGACCAAATGACTATAGCTAGGCTAGTAGCAGATAGAACAGGTCTAACATTAACAGAAGTCCAACAAGTAATTGAATTAGAACAAAAATATACAATGGACTTCATAAAGAGAAATAGAAAGGTAATCAAAAAGAATTATCTTACTTTAACTCCAATTGTAGTGAAAGGCAAAAAATTTATTAGTCCTTTAAATGGCAAAGAATATGATATGCCTGCACATATAGGTGTATCTGTCAGAGTTGGTACTGGTTTTAAAAGCTACATTGGAAATGAAGGCGTTAAAAAGATGCCTGAGAAAATATGTAGATTCATAGATGGTAATACAAATATGGAAGATAATACTGATTAGGAGGTAGTAATAAATGATTAAGATTAAAAATATTAGTGACTATGAGAAAATGGCAAATTCTCAAGAACTACCCAAAATCGTATTAGGAAATGTATATTCTGATATTTTAGTAATGGAAAATCAATTAGATAAGGATTATTACAATGATAAGCAGGTGGACTTGTATGGTCCACTTGTTTTAATTATGTCAGGAGAAGAATTCGAAAACATTGAAAAACTTGTACCAAGTATTGACGTTAATATGTATGAATACAAAGAAATTGTTGGAATAAATCATAATCATTATGTTAGTAAGCTTTGCTACTTGTTTAATAATGGTGAATCAGGAATATGCGTATATGTAATAAGGGAATTTAAAGAAAGAAAAAGATTCAAAGATAATGTTTACATTACTAGCCATGCAGCCAATGTTTTACCAGAAGAATTAGTGATATATTTACATACTATAGTGGAAGATTGCCGTAGTAAATTAAATAACGAATTAGACTATCTACAGGTGTTTGAAATTAAGAATGTAATGACATCTGAAGGGAAAAGCCTTAGTATAAATCACAGGCAAGAATATCCATTGTATAGAAATATATATTATTTATCTGACATTAAATGCGATGATTGCAAAGTGTTTTGGATAAGTAGCTTTGATAATGAGATAGGAGAATATTCTACAATAATGATGGCGGAGGATTATTAAAATGGGAAATCAATATCCAGTAAAGAGAAAACATAATAATGAAATTATTAATAGGAATAATAGAAATAGATTACCTGCTACATCACCATTTTCATCAAATTTAGCCAATAATATGAATTTTGGTAGTAAAGGGAATGATTTAAGCGGATATGTTAAAAGAGAAGTAATTATGGTTGATTCTCAAGGTAATAAGCAAATGGCAAGAGAAGTACAATTCTTCAATTCTTGGAAAAAATTAGGGCGTGTCATCATCAATGAACCTTGTAAAGCAAAATTCAAAAAATAGCAAAAAATCTAGGATATAATTAGTGTCCTAGATTTTTTTGTGATAGTTTAGATATTTTCTTAATAATAGTAATTAATTGGTTTAAAGATTTTACTTTCTTAATTGTGATTTTAGTGTTGATGTATTCTAAATCATCTAGCGTAAAATATTTTATATCGTCATAGTAATAGAATAATCTCGTTAATTTGGTTCTAGAAAAACCAAATTTTGTTGATAATCTAGCTAAAAATTTAGTGTCATTTCCTGTGAAAATCCTTTTTCCATTAAAAATTATAGAGTATAATTCATCCCAATTACAAGACTCTGTTTTTGATTTATGAGGGTTGTTAATATATTTCAAAGAAAAATTGGTAGAAGTGTAATAATAATCAATAGCAGAAGCATAGATGTTTAAGTCATTAATAGTAAAGGAATTAAGCTCTTGAAGTGATAAATAATATTCTAAAGGATTCAATTTATTACTAACAGCGTAATTGTATATTGGTTTGAGCTTGATTTTTAGTGAACTAATATATTTAGCATCCTTAATTGGTATTTCGTATTTTTCGTATTCGCTAATATGTTTAGGACATTCTCCTATATGCTCTACGCTGAACATTATGCTGATATCTTTAGTTGATTCATTGTAATTGGCTATGGTAATCAAATCATATAATGTAGAATGATAATACTTAGATTTGGCTTTTCTAATTTCACAATTCTTATCCTGACGATTGTTAATAGCAGTGTCTTTACTTGCAATGCGTTTTATCAGTTCGCACGTTTTCCTGTTTCCATTATATGTGCATATATTGCATTTTAAATTATTACTACAAGGCTTAAGGTATTCATAATGAATTTCATAATCTAACATATTAATATCACCTATAATATATGATAACATATACAAACATTTTTTACAATTTTGGAAAATGCCTGAGGACAAATAATTATAGCGATTAGTATATTTTGACGCAAAAAACGCGCTGTAAAGTGCGTTTTTTATGCTTTCGCGCGCGTATATGCGTACGTATTAATATTATTAACGCTAAAATTTTAATGAAAAGGGAGGAAAAACATGCCGTATGTATATTACGACAATAGTTGTGATGCATTAGTGTATGCAACTATGACCAGTAGTAAAATTATTGGACCAGGATTAATACCAATTTCTATTAGAACTTCACTTCAAGAAAATGGTATAGATTACTACAAACTTGAAGCACATATTAGATGTAGTCAAGCGATAACATTTGAAATCAATAGTGATGAATTAGGAGATGCCGAACAATTGCAAACGGCACTGGCTAGAAACAGAGTGTTAATTAATTCACAGTATAAATCCTATGTTCAAGGTTACTTGATGAAAGAATTTAGAGATATGTTATTTAATGGTGGCTATGAAACTATGACTACAACTTGCTTAGGTTGGCATAATCTTGAATTCTTAGATAAACCTGTGTTTATTTTAAACGACAAAAATATTAATGGTATATATATTGAATATGCAGGAACAAAAATGTCATTTACAGCTGGAACCTATAAAGGACAATTAGAATTCATTAGAGATGAGGTTCTTCCTTACAAGGAAACGCAATTGGCTCTAGCAATGGGCTTATCAAGTATTGTATCATCGCTAGTTAATACTAAACGTGAAATTGGTACATTAGTAGTAAATGTTGCAGGTTCATCATCTACTGGTAAGAGTACGATAGCACAGCTTTCTGCATCATTATATGGTTCACCAGTAACATCGAATTTTGGACTTGTAAGAACATTTAATGCTACCAAAAATAGTATTTTGGCAATGTGTGAAGGTCGCAATGGACTTCCTATTATACTTGATGATGCTAATGCAAATGCTAAAGAGCACAACAAGAGTGATATAATTTATCAGCTAGCAATGGGAGAATCACGTGGTAGATGTAATTCAAATGGTTCCCCTCGAAATCGTCGTGAACGGGTGGAGTGGAATTGCGATAATTACATCTGAATATTCATTATTAGATAGTGAAATTATGTCAGGTGGTGCAAATGTAAGATGTCTAACGATGACTGATATTAAATGGACGCAAGATGCAGCACATAGTGATAGACTTAAGGTTGGGGCTTTAGCTAACTATGGATATTTAGGTCAACGTGTTGCAGACTATGTAGCAAATTTATCGATTGATGATGTTCTAGAACTTCATAGTTACTATGCTACTAGAATTAAGGGCAAAATGAAAACTATTGATGGTTTTAGTGATAGAATAGCATCTAAATTAGCACCTATTTTGATGGCCGCACAATACTTTAATGAGATGTTAAACAGAAAATTGTTAGATATTGATTTAATCGAGAAACAATTGATTGATATCAATGAGGCGTGTTCTATTACACGTGATCCTGCTACTGAAACCTACTATAAATTACTTGAATATATAGTAGTAAATAGAAATCATTTTATATGTTCAACAAAGAATCCAGACGAACATATACCTGTAAGTGAAGTATATGGAAAAATAGTTAATAGAGATGGAAAGAAGTATGTATTACTCGTCAATTCAATATTTGATAAGTTCTGCAACATACATAATATTACTGAAAAGTTGACATTCAAAAAGAAGTGGCTTAAAGAAGGAAAAATAGTAACAAATGAACCAAATCGTTATGATGAGAAGATTAATCATAAAGATTTTAAAGCAAGATGTATGAAAATCGTCTTTGATGAATTCCCTGTTGGTACTTTTGGTATTTGTGATGAAGAAGAATTGAAAGCATTTAAAGAAGAACAATTAGAAAGTCAAAAGTCAAAAACTGTAAGAACCCCAGTATATAATGAAAAATGTGATGATGAAGCAGCGATTGATGAATTATTTAAAGAAGATGATAAGGGCCAGAATTAATTTCTGGTCTTTCTTTATAATGAATTGTTAAGGAGAAAATAAATGATTAAAATTACAATTAAACGTGATGAATTAATGAAATCTAAGGGAAAAGATATTAAACCAAATGAGATTGAAACAGTAATACTTAGTAATGAGCAAATGTTAGATATTACTAATGTAATTCTAGAAATGGATGTTAAAGGAGATGTTAATGAGTCAAACTAATAGTATATCTCGTAAAGTAAGCCAAGATGAATATGCATATTTTGAGTTAATGTTGAGTAAGAAGCGATTAAAGAAGTCAACATCTAGCTTAAAAGCATTAAGATGTGCAGTATATGCACGTAAATCACAAGAAGATACAAAAGCAACATCAATTCCAACTCAAATAGATTATTGCCAAGAACTTATTAGTACTTGCAATCTTCTCGAGTATACGGAAACATATCAAGAAGATGATGTATCAGGCATGTTTACTGATAATAGAAGTGAATTTAATAGAATGATTGATGATGTTAAATCAGGGAAAATAGATGTTATAGTTTGCTATAAGTGGGATAGATTTTCACGTAAGCAAGCTGATGTTCAAAATTATTACGAATTGGTATTGAAATGTAACGGATATGTTCTAGCAGGTGATGCTACCCAAGTAATTGATACTGCAAATAAATTATTCATACAGCAAATATTTTGGAGTAATGCAGAATATCAAGCTAGAACATCAGCAGAACGTACTATTACTACAATGATTAGTCGTTCTAGAAATGGAAAATATATGGCTGGTGAAACGCCTATTGGTTATAAACGTAATTCAGCAGGTGAACTAGATGTTGATATTGATGAAGCAGAGATAATAATCGAGATATTTGATTCAATATCAGCAGGAATTTCACTTGGGAGTGTAGCAAATACACTAAATAGTAAAGGATTTACAACTAGAACAGGCTCACATTTCACTAAGCAATCTATAGATTATATAGCTCGCAACCCTATTTACACTGGTACATTAAGATATAACAGAAATGGTGCTCGTAAGAAGAAACACAGATTATTACTATCTGATTTTGAAGAAGTGGTTGTTGAAGATGCATTTCCAGCAATTATATCTAAGGATGTATATAATTCAGTGCAATCAATACTAGATAATAAACTATCTAATACTTATAGTTCTATACAGCATACATATTTACTTACTGGATTAATATATTGCAAGAACTGTGGTAAGAAGATGGTTGGAAGTTCAAATACTGGTCGGTAGTAATCATACCACAAGATATGTATATCAATGCCCAGACCATAAAGCGAAAATGTGCTCTACTAAGAGTATTAATGCTGATTATATCGAAAATGTTGTTTTAGACTGCGTTGTTGAAATGCTAGGAAATAACCCAATAGCAACATCATACGCGAATAAAATTTCTAGCAAGATAGCATATGAAAATGGGGTATTACTTAATCATAATCGCGTGTATAATGAGTTATCTGAGAAATTTAATGCTCTTGTATTAAAATCTACTCAAAATACCAATTCGATTCTTGCTGCTGTAATTGATAAGCAATTAAACGATTTAGCAGAGCAAATTACTGAATACGAAAAGAAAATTACACATCAGCAGGAACGTATAAACGAACTTACATGTTCACAAGTTCCAACGATTACTAAAGAATTACTACTTGAAAATAGAACTCAAACTCGCCAAATTATCAGATATATCATTTCACGTATAGAAATTGATGATTCAAATGGTGACATATCAATTGAGATAAACTAAAGGACTAATGTTTCGGCATTAGTCCTGATTTTTTAACTTTTATGAATATATATTATAAAGATGAAGGAGGAAGTAAAATTGGAATCAAGAAGATTAGCGTGTTGTTATACACGTTTTAGTACAGACCATCAAAATGAAAGTAGTACCATAGGCCAATTAAGAGCGATAAAAGCATATTGTGAGAAAAACTCTATAGAGTTAATTGACACATACATAGATGAAGCACAAACAGGAAGAAATATGAATAGAATTAATTTTCAAAGATTATTAGCTGATGCACCGACTGCAATATGGGATACTGTTGTGGTATACAATATGTCAAGATTATCACGTTCTGTAAAGGATACATTAATAATTAAAGAACAATTCAAAAAAATGGGTAAAACTATTCTTTCGGTCATAGAAAATCAGGATGATACACCAGAGGGAGAATTCTTCAACTTAATAACATATGGACTTAATGAACTATTTGTAAAACAGTTTAAAAGAGATAGTTGGAGAGGGATGCTGGTTAATGCTAATGATTGTAAGGCACAAGGAGGCATACCATTGTATGGGTATAGTGTAGGGCCAGATAGAAAGTATATTATCAATGAAGAAGAAGCTAAAGTAGTAAGATGGATTTTTGATAGAATTGTTGATGGATATAGTTATAGAGATATTGCAAATGAACTAAATTCAAAATCTATAACTAATAGAGGACGTCCATTTAAAATTCACTTTACTGAAATGCTTCAAAATGAAAAATATAAAGGTATATACATCTGGAATTTACGAGAAGGAAAAGATAAATTAGGCACAAAAACTAATAGAATACATAAAAAAGAAAGTGAAGTTATAAGGATTAAAGATGGAATGCCTAGAATCATTGATGATGAGACTTTTGAGAAGGTACAAGAAATATTACAAAGCAGGAGAAGAAAACATACAGGACCTAAAACAAAATACTTACTAAGCGGTATTATAAAGTGTGGCACATGTGGTAGAGCATTTTCAGGTGGCTATTCATTCTCTGGTTTAACCAAGTGCTATCGAAGCTATTATAAGTGTACTAGTAAACAATCTCCATCAATAAAATGTAATAATAGGGACATAAATAAGGACAATATGGACCTATACATAAGAAATCTAGTGAAATTTGTTATATTAAAAGTAGATTATGCGAATGTATATAAAACATTCATTAATGACTATATAGATGCAAATAATGAATATATAAAGCGTAAAATAGTAAAAGTTGAAACGCAGCTTAATGAAATTGTAAATGCATCTATTGAATTAGCTAATCGTTTGGCAAATGCATCGGGAACAGACTATGTTAATATTACAAAAATGATTGGTATTAACGCAACAGAACGAACACGATTAGATTTAGAATTACGTAAATTGAAAGAGTATGTACATAGCGATAAGACTACAAAATCATATGTAGAAGATATGATAAAGTCAGTGAGAAAACAATATTTACCTAACGAAAATAAAGATATATTACATAGAATAATTAATAAGATTATAATGAATGATGATATAATAGAGATTTATGTAGATTTGACATATATATTTAACCTTTATGACTGTCTAAATGAGGATAGAGTTTTACTATGTATTAAGGAGAAAAGATCAAATGTAACTGAGAAAATGAAAATGCTTGATATAGATTATACAAGTACGAAATTGAGTAAAGCTATGGATGAACTATTGAAGAAAACGCCAAAGTAATAGCATTTAGGATTGATATTAGCGCATAAGACATTCGGGGTAATTTCAAAATTTACCCCGTTTTTAATCAATCAATGTGAATTATCAACCCCGTTTTTATCTGATGTGAGTAGTAAAATAACCCCAAAGTTAGATAAAATTAGCAAAAATATAGGACATTCATATAAATCGAAGTGTATATCGTCAAGAACGGGCCAGGTCCACCAATAGTCAAAAACCGAACCCATAAAACTAAAGGTTTGGATTAAAATATAATAATTAAAAAAGGCTTTGTTAGATTTTCTAACCTTAGAGTGAGGGGGTTCTCACCGTATGATAAGCCAATAGGAGATATCATATCATATGTATCTCCTTTTTTGTTTGTTGCAATTTTATCTTGGGGTTGGTTTTCCGACGGTAAAGGGATACCGTTATAACCCTAATATAAAAAAAGTGGAGTACACCTCCACTTAAATAATTACATTATTAATGTTTCTTTTTGAATAGAATATATTTACTATTGTTACAGTAAAAGAATTATCATCAATAAAATATAAAATTTTATAATTTTTAAAATTTGTTGATCTAATGTTTTTGTTTTTCAAAAAATCTTCATCACATAATTTATGTCTTTTTGGTAATTCACTTAAAGAATTAATTGTAGACATTATTCCAAGAACTATATTTTGTGCAGTTTTAGGCTCAAGTAATATATCAGCAATATAATCATATATTTCATTTAAG
>Ga0247610_10004282_pt1 | contig 15307 bp, 11 predicted proteins | sample 174DNAGHGhighgp2_FD_193483 | JGI IMG/M metagenome (GOLD analysis project Ga0247610, IMG submission 193483) | Sheep rumen microbial communities from Palmerston North, Manawatu-Wanganui, New Zealand - 1742 DNA GHGhigh gp2 | ecosystem: Host-associated > Mammals > Digestive system > Stomach > Rumen... | reverse complement strand
GTACGAAACACTAAAGAGCCTGCTTCAATGCTTGCCTAACAGCACGGCGAGCCTGACCAATGCGATACTCCACAGCACGATAAGGCTGATGCGTCTGCTCCGCAATCTGGCCAACCTGCATACCAGCATAAATATGGAGACGGTATGCATCCCTGCACTCTGGAGCCAAGCGAGCCAAAGTATGCTCCATACGTGCCATGAGCTCATGAGCAGAAATAAGCGATTCCATCGACTCATGACTGTCGCCTGTACCTATGATATAATGCTCATATTCCTCGATAATACGACGACGACGATACCAGTCTGCAACCATGTTGCGAGCCATTGTAAATGTCAAGGCTGGCAACGTGGTCAGACTAATCAGTTTATCCGACCGCAACAGACGTACAAAAATATCCTGCACCATGTCCTGGGCAACATCACTGTCGCCTATACGCATCGTGACGAAACGCACGATTTCATCACGATGCTGGGCATAATAGTCTGCTATGGTCTGGTAATTATTCATTTATAACCTTTTGAATAGTACCATCTTCATTATAGAAGAGTCGCTGTACCTTCAGTGAACGCAAGTGAGTAACATCATTTGAGGGAACACAGTCGTGATAGAACAGATACCACTGGCCCTTATACTGCACGATGCTATGATGAGTGGTCCAGCCAACCACAGGATCAAGAATGACACCCTGATAGGTAAAAGGTCCGTAAGGATTGTCACCAATGGCATAACACAGATAATGGCTGTCACCTGTTGAATAGGAGAAATAGTATTTGCCATTATACTTGTGCATCCACGATGCCTCAAAGAAACGATGAGGATCGCCTGCCTTCAGTATGTCACCATTCTTGTCAAGTATAATTACCGGACGTGGAGACTCTGCAAACTGCATGACATCATCGCTCATACGTACCACCATACTGGGCAGAGCAGGAGCATCTGGCTTGGCAAAGAGCTGAGTCTTATGATCGGGTGCAGGACCAAGGTCGATGAGTCCATTATCATCGCCATACTTACCTGGAATAGCAGCAAAGCCATGATAGAGCGAACGCCACCACTGTAACTGACCACCCCATAATCCACCGAAATAGCAATATATTTGACCATCATCGTCTTTGAAGACGCAAGGATCGATACTGAACGAGCCACGAATAGGGTTCGGTTGTGGTACAAAAGGACCTTCTGGCTTGTCTGAAACGGCAACGCCCAGACGGAACACACCATCGTAAGCCTTAGCAGAGAAAATCAGGTAATACTTGCCGTCTTTCTCACAAACATCATTGTCCCACATCTGTTTTTCTGCCCAAGGCACTTGTTGCACATCGAGAATGACACCATGGTCGGTTACTTCACCATTCTCAACATCGTCCCATGACAACACATGGTAGTCTTTCATCTGGAAATGACCGCCATCATCATCAAAACACTCGCCGGCATCCCAGTCGTGGGAAGGATAGACATACAGTCGTCCGTTAAACACATTGGCTGAAGGGTCAGCCATATAATCACTCGGGAAAAGATAACGTGGTTTCATATAGCTCCTTTATTTTACTAAATCAATAAGTTTCTGGACAAATGGCTTGGGACGGTTCTGACGGTCAAAGAGTGTAGCATAGTCAGTACGACCCTTAATGGGAAAATCATTGCGCCACGAATTGGCATCGTTCAGACACCAGAAATTAACACGTAGTATGTCTTTATGGTGGGGCAGCAACATCTTGTAGAAATCAATCCAGAATTGCTCTAACTCTGCCTGCTTGGCTGCTGGCAAGCCTTTTTTATAGGGATCCATTTCTGGTCTGTAAGCAAAGATGTCACTGACATTTGCACCAGAGAACCCATAGGGGTTCGGCAATACTGAGACATCTAATTCCGAGAAGAATGTCGGTATGCCTAATGCCGTTATTGTCTTGATAGAATGTTCATACTCCTTCATATAACGGTTGTTCACGTTGTCCTCCAAAATCATGTGTCCTTGCATACCTATAGCGGTAATAGGAAGACCCTGCTGTATGAGCGGACGGAAGAAGTTGGCAACACCCTCCACCTTCGTGGCTTTGTTCATGGAGTAGTCGTTATAGAACAATTGTATGGTAGGATCGGCCTCATGAGCGTACTGGAATGCCAAGGGGATATAGTCTGTACCTAATATCTGATAGAAGAGGCTCTTACGTGGTGAACCGTCATCCTCGAATGCCTCATTTACCACATCCCAGGCATCAATACGTCCCTTGAAGTGGTTGACAATAGTATAAATATGTTCGCGCATGCGTTTCTTCAATACCTCCGCAGACACCAGCTGACCATTCTTGTCATAATGGAACCAAGGCGCACACTGACTATGCCAGATAAGACAATGACCCAGAACCTTCAAACCGGCTGCCTTTGCCTTATCTACAAACTGGTCGGCCAACGTGAAGTCATAGACTCCTTCACTGGGATGAATCACCTCACACTTCATGCAGTTCTCAGCTACCACCCAATTGAAGTTCTCTGCAATCACTGGCCAGTCCTTCGTCTGGTCGTTACTGACAAATCCTGTCACATCATGCTCGTTAGTACCATTTTGGTCGGCCTCAACTTGCCACTGGTTGACACTAACACCAGTAAACCAATAATCACGATATGCATCAGCCAGCGACAATTGGGCACGGGTAAGACCGTCCCTGCTCTGCGCAGAAACGGTCTCTGATACAAAAACTACTAACGATAATATAACTAATAACTTAAACGATGAGTTCATAAATATGTTTCTATGATTGATACGCATTATTTGTGACGTGCTTCTATTTCCCTGTTTATCTCGTCAAGTCTCTCATCGGTAAGTGGATACTTGTAAATCAGGTAACCTACGACCACAAGCAGCATGGCAGGAATGATACAGGTGAACCAAAGAATAGCGTTCTGAGCAATATCCGAGTAATTTGCCAGTTTGGGATAATAGGCATTTACAGGACCGCTGATAAAGGATGCCAGGAACACCACAACAAAGATACTAAGAACAAGCTGAAGGCACTTGCTTGCCTTGAACTCTTGCCACATCTCACCAAACGAGACAGGCTTCTCTGGCGTCGTGGTTATATTCTCCTTGCTACCCATAAAGCAAAGCATCAGAAGAACAAAACCTACAAGGGCAAAAATACAAGTTACAGTAAACCATGCACTTGGTTCTACTGGCAGCGCAGACTGCTCGGTAGCAAAGTTAAAACCTATCCAACCCATAACCAAAGGAGTAATCCAACCGGCAATGGAGAAACCTGCCTTGAAAGCAACACCTGCCAGTGCGTTTACCGTGGCTGCTGGCCTGTTTCCTGTACGATATTCTGCTTCGGTAATAACCTCAGGAACAAGTGCCCACATCAATGAGCCGACAAGCAAGCCTACTCCAGTCATCACCTTTGCTATCTGAACAATGGTGTTGCAACTCTGAACATCAAAGAACTTACCTATGACGAACAAAATAACAAATCCTACAAGACCGATGGCAAGAAGTGTGTAATAGAGGCCTTTCTTACCCAACCACTTCTTCAACATGGGCAGAGAAGGCAAGATGATGAAAGCAGGGATTGTTCCTATTGCCATGAACGTAGCCTGATTCCAGTCTATTGCCGTATGAACACACATAGCGAGTCCGATGGGGAAACCAGCCTGGACAATAATCTGACCGATGTTTGCACATACCATTCGTGTAGAAGTGAGGATAAGAACCTCATCATTGTCGCGGGTCATACTGGCCATGATAGAGCCATAAGGTATGTTGACGACAGAATATATCATGCTCAACACCGTATAACTGATTGTTGCATAGGCTATCTTCATGCCCATAGACCAGGTTGCAGCCTGGGGAAGCATCAGTAAACATGCAGCAACAGTAAGGGGAATACCACCATAGAGGAGGTAAGAACGATATTTGCCTAACTTAGGATTGTGATTGTCAATATAACGTCCTACAACAGGACTCCAGAAACAGTCAATGAGTCGAACCGTAAGAATCAGTCCACTGACAAAGGCCGGATTCAATTTCAATACCGTCGTAAGGTAAATCATCAGGTAGCAAGCCACTGTCTGGAAAATCAGGTTCTGTGCCAAATCACCAGAACCAAACCCTATACGTTGTAACCAGGAGAGTTTGTAAAAGCCATTTGTTTCGTTAGTGCTCATAATATTTGCCGTTTTTGATTATTTGCTTGCAAAGGTAGATGTTTTTGTACAAATTGATGTTTTAAGATGTAACAGAAGTTTTTAATTTTGTTTCATCAAACAAATAATTCACACTTTATTGTGGTTTCATCGGCTTTTTTCACTACTTTTGCAACGTAAAACTTAAATTCTCAAAACATGAAGCACCGCTATCTCCTCTTCGTACTGTTAGCAGTCCTCTGCTGGCCGTTGACAATGTCATCAAAGGTTACACTACCACAACTGTTCCAATCAGGCATGGTCTTGCAACGAGGCAAACCTATCCCTATATGGGGAAAAGCTGACGCTAACGAACAGATAACCATCACTTTCCGGAAGAAAAAATTCCTGACAACAGCCGACAGCAATGGCTTGTGGCGGATAGACCTGCCTAAGCAGAAAGCTGGCGGACCCTATACGCTGACAATCAACGACGTGGTACTGACCGATGTGTTAGTGGGTGACGTGTGGCTCTGTTCAGGGCAGTCTAACATTGACGTCACCATTGAGCGTGTATATCCTCAATATGTCGATGAAATCGACCATTTTGACAATAACAATATCCGTTTGTTCCGTGTACAAAACGAAACAAACACCCATGGTGTGCAGGACGACATACGCCCGACTTCCATCAACTGGAAACCACTGACAAAACAGAATGCATGGCTCTTCTCTGCCGTTGGCTCGTTCCTTGGCATTCGTATGTTCCAGGAGACAGGTGTACCTCAGGGTATCATTGTCAACAGCTGGGGAGGCACTCCTATCGAGGCATGGATTTCTGCCGACTCGTTGCAGCGTGACTATCCTTTGTTAGTTGAACGCACGAAAATTTATCAGAATGATGAATATGTACGCACGCAACAAAGGGCAAACCAACTGGCAGACCAACGATGGAATGAGCTATTGGATATTGCCGACCCTGGCATACAGCAACACTTCTCTTCCTTGGAATATGACGATACCGACTGGCCTACCGTCAATCAGTATGACACACACTGGGCAGCAAAAAACGGTCGAGGCATCATTGGCACCATCTGGCTTCGTCAACATATTACTATTGACAAGGCTCATGCCGGCAAGCCTGCCAGACTCTTGCTGGGAACACTATTCGATGCTGACCGTACGTTCCTCAACGGCAAGGAGATAGGAAGAACTTACTACCAATATCCTCCTCGTCGATACGACATACCAGAGGGAATGTTACGCGAGGGTGACAATGTCATCACCGTACGCTTTATCAATAAATATGGTATGGCACACTTTATCAAGGAAAAGCCATACATGCTGGCTTTTGGCGACGACCGGCAGAGCCAGAATCCTTTGCCTCAGGATGTTATCTTACTTAGTGAACAATGGAAACACCATGCTGGAGCAGAAATGCCACCATGCCCCAGTGCAGACGTCTCCCTGCAGAACCTGCCTACCACTCTTTATAATGCCGTCCTTTATCCTTTGGCTCCTTATGCCTTGTCTGGCGTTGTGTGGTATCAGGGAGAATCTAACGCAGGAAATCCTGCACCTTATGGCGATTACCTGAAGAAGCTCATGGGGTGCTGGCGCGACCGATGGAACGACCAGCAGATGCCTTTTGTCATTGTACAGCTGGCAAACTACATGGCACCGTCTGAACAACCACAAAACAGCGGATGGGCACAACTGCGTGAGCAACAACGTCTGACGGCAAAGAATGACCAACGGGCAGAGATGGCATGTATCATCGACCTTGGTGAAACTGTTGATATTCATCCCTTGCGCAAGAAAGAAGTAGCTGAGCGCATCGGACTATGCTTCGACCGCCTGGTATTTGGCAAGACCGTTGCTCTTTCGCCAGAGGTTGTGTCATCAGAAATACAAGGTACGAATGTCGTTCTGACTTTCAATCTGCCATTACAGGAAGGTGAGCTTTTCGAGGTTGAACTGGCAGGCAGCGACCGTCGTTTCCAGAATGCCACTGCTACTGCCTCAGGCACAAAAGTCACCATTTCATCGAATATCGAACACCCGAAATATGTTCGTTACGCATGGAAAGACAATCCTCTGCGAGCCAACGCACGCAGTCTGACCGGTCTTCCCGTTTCACCTTTTGAATTAGAACTATAAATTAGCATACAGCATGAAGAGAATAGTATTTTTCGCTGCACTTGTCTTTTCCTCTTTGACAAGCATGGCTGATGACGGAAAGCTGACAGGTACCGTTATCGGCACACTGGAATCCGTTGATTATAGCACATCACAGAAGTCAACGACAGTAAACACACGAGCAAACGCTTTCGATGGCAACCTCAACACATTCTTTGCTTCTTATGAACGAAGCTACACGTGGACAGGTCTCGACTTGGGCAGCCCTCATATTATTACCAAAGTAGGCTGGTCGCCTCGTAACGACGGACTGGGTGAGGGACGTGTTGTCCTTGGTGTGTTCGAAGGTGCTAACCGAGAGGATTTCATGGACGCCCTGCCTTTGTACATCATCACCGAGCGTGGCACCATCGGTAAGATATCGTATGCTGATGTCAATTGTTCTGCCGGTTTCCGTTATGTACGCTACATCGGTCCATCCGATGCTCGTTGTAATATTGCAGAACTGGAGTTCTATGGACATCAGGGAGAGGGTGACAACAGCCACCTGTACCAACTGACCAATCTGCCAACAGTAAGCATACATACCGAGAATGGCGTGATTCCCTACGATAAGGAGACCGACATTCCTTCGCAAATAACCATTATCTCTGACAATGGCACGAAGCTGTTGTCTGAGGTTGGTGGCACTCGTGAACGTGGCAACGCCTCGCGTGATTTTCCCAAGAAACCCTATCGTATCAAGTTTGAGAAGAAACAGAACGTGCTCGACGCACCTGCCAAAGCTAAGAAGTGGACACTCATCAATAACTATGGTGACAAGACACTCATGCGAAACCTATTGGCTTTCGAGCTCAGTCGCCACATGGGTATGCCCTATACCCCATACGGCAGCCCTGTAGATGTACTGCTCAATGGCGAATACAAGGGTTGTTACCAGTTGTGTGACCAGATAGAAGTGAACAAAAACCGTGTGAACATCACCGAGATGGCACCTGAGGACGTTGAAGGCGCTGCGCTTACCGGTGGCTATCTCATTGAGGTTGATACCTATGCTTATAACGAGAAGTCGTGGTTTAACTCCAACAAAGGCAACCCGGTCACCATTAAGTCACCTGACGATGACGAGATAGTTGATGCACAGTCCAACTACATCAGAAACTATTTCAACACTATGGAGAACCAGTGGAAGAACTATTTGGACATCAACACCTTCCTCAGACATTTCCTCGTTGGCGAACTGTCGGGAAACACTGACACCTATTGGAGCGTGTACATGTATAAAGAGCGAAATGACGACAAACTATATACCGGACCTGTATGGGATTTTGACCTGGCCTTCGACAACGACCAGCGCATCTATCCCGTTTGCGACAAGTCGGACTATATCTATCGGAGCGGCGGCAGTTGTGCAGGTAACATGCGACAGTTCGTCGATAACATCGTTGTTTATGACGCTTCATCGAAAGCCCGTCTGGTAGAGATATGGGATGAGGCACGCCAAGGAGGACTGACCGAAGAGAACATGGTAGCCTACATCGACAACATGGAACAGATGCTTCAGCAGTCACAGAAGCTGAACTTCATGCGCTGGCCTATCATGAACACCCGAGTACACCAGAACCCTACCACTTGGGGCAGCTACACCGCAGAGGTACAAAACGTTCGACGTTACATGCGTGAACGCATAGCATGGATGGATAAGAAACTGGGTTATACCTATGTGCCGTCAGCCATTAACCATATTGAGATTGACTTCGCACTACCTTACGAGATATACGACTTGTCTGGTCGGCCATGTGGACAAAGCCTCAACAGCCTGTCTCATGGAACATTCATCGTCCGCCAGGGACAGATGTCAAGAAAAATAGTTAAATAACTGTTTCCTTATATTCGTCCAGAAAACGTATTACGGCATTGCGGATGCTCGTTAAGCCAAAATCCTCTGGACGAACATCCTGTAAGGGAATCCACATACATTCAGCAGCATCGTCATCTGCATGTACAGTGACGTTGCTGCTGACTCGTATCAGATAGTCCATGTCCATGGTGTGAACCCCCAAACCACTATACTGATAGACATTAGGACTGGAAAACAGATATTCCATCTCTCCAATGTCCATATTGGTCTCTTCCTTGATTTCACGACGCATGCCCTCTTCTGCCGTCTCATACATATCAACGAACCCTCCAGGAAGATCCAATGTTCCTTTTGCAGGCTCCTTGGCACGACGGACAACCAACAGCTCGTTCCTGTCGTTAAGGATGAATGCTGCTGTAGCAGCACAGGGATTGGCATAATAAGTAAATCCACAGTCTTCACACTTCTTGCTCTTAAAATTATTAATCACAAAGTGCTGACTGCCACAGACAGGACAATACCTGAATAGCTCTAACGGATGTCCCATTACCAATTATCTGTACGGAAGGGGAACAGGGGCAGACCACCCATGTTAGCCAGATTACCTAATTGGAAATTACGGAAACAATAGCGAACGGCTACCGGGTTCTTCACCTCGGGAGAGAAGACAATAAGTGCCTCATCCCACTTTCCACCGCCTGGCTGCCAGAAGTGTTGGGCCTTGGCTGGATGGAACACACGGTCAGCACCTGCCACCTCAAAGCCTTCTATATTCTCAAAACGGCTAAGACCACCAAACTCATCATTGAAATGAACAAAAACAGTGTCATTTTTGATGGTCATCTCCTTATACGACGGACTCTGGCAAATAACGGATGACATGCCGTAGGTCTTATTCAGGGCAAGGAAAGCCAGACGTTCACCAACTTTCTGCTTCTGTGCAGGATGTATTTGTGTCGTCTCGTAAGGATAGACGGCATCATTGGTACATACCAGACCACTGTTTGGGATCATCTGTGAAGCACGGAACTGCTGTTCACGAAGACGTGCACCGTCATCACCATTTATATTGCCATAGTGATAAGGTGCTATCTGTACAAAGTAGAAAGGTATCTCACCTAACGCGAACTGGCTTCTCCACTGTTCTACCAACAGTTTCAGACGGTCACTGTACTGATTACCAGGGTCACCCACATTTGAGCATCCCTGATAGTAAAGTATGCCCTTTACCGTATAGTTCAGAATGGGATTAAAAGTACCATTTCCCCAAAGCAAGGAGCGATGATAGTCCCATTGGGGCCAGCGCTTGACAATTTCCAGAGAGTCTGTCGGGTCGTTGGTATATTTCTGCAGGTTCTCCTTTGTGAGCCAGCTCTCCACACGCGAACCTCCTTTGTTGGCTTCAATCAGTCCAATGGGGATGTTCAACGCCTGATTGACCAGACGGGCAAAGAAGTATCCTGTTGCAGAGAAGTCGATGACGTTTTGCGGCGTACATTCACGCCAAGAGCAGTTGGCATCCTCAAGGGGTGTCATTGACATCACACTGGGAATCTTTACCGAACGGACACCATTAGGATTCTGGGCACTGAGCACATGGTGGTTGAAATCTTCTACAGGACACTGCCCAAAGCCACGCACCGGCATCTCCATGTTTGACTGTCCGGCACATACCCATACTTCACCTGCCAGCACATTCTGTATGGTTACGATGCCGTCACCATCGTCAAACGTGATGCTATAGGGTGTATAGGAGGCTGCTGGCGTATGAACCTTCACAAGCCACTTGCCTGTACGATCGGCTTTTGCCTTAACGGTCTCGTTATTCCACGATGTGGTGACCTTTACCTCCTTGCCAGCCTGAGCCCATCCCCAGAGTCTGGCATCTGTTTGTTGCTGAATAACCATATTGTCGCAAATAATATGCGGCAACTTAACTTTTGCATGCCCACTGATGACGATTACAACCAGCGCAGCCACAAATAAAAAAGTACGTTTGTTCATAGCTTATGTTATTGGTATTTTCTATTTCCGACTGCAAAGATAGATAATTCTTGGGAATAATAAGCCATGATTGCCAAAATATTTTTTTGAAGTAAAGTCAGCCCTAAATGTTAAGAAAACAAAAATTCTCCTATATATATAATGTGTAACCAAAACTTTTCTCTACATTTGCACCCCAATTATGTAAAAGTAAGACGAAAGAGATGTATAAGAATTTGGTAATTGTAGAGTCTCCTGCTAAGGCGAAGACCATCGAGAAGTTTCTTGGAAAGGATTTTAAGGTAATGTCCAGCTATGGTCATATCCGCGACTTGAAGAAACGCGAAATGAGTGTAGATGTCAAATCACTGGAACCTGAGTATGAAATCCCTGAAGAGAAGCAGCGCCTTGTCAAAGACTTGAAAGCAAATGCGAAGAAAGCCGAGAAGGTTTGGTTAGCATCCGATGAAGACCGCGAGGGGGAAGCCATCTCGTGGCACTTGTGTGAAGTATTGGGATTGGACGAAGAGAAAACCAGTCGTATTGTTTTTCATGAGATAACACCAACTGCTATACAGGAAGCTATTGAACACCCTCGCCATTTGGACATGAACCTGGTGAATGCGCAGCAGGCCCGACGCGTCCTCGACCGTCTGGTAGGCTTCAAGCTCTCACCGGTCTTGTGGCGTAAGGTTAAGCCCTCACTCTCTGCCGGTCGTGTACAGAGTGTGGCAGTACGTCTCATTGTGGAGCGTGAACGCGAGATTCAGAACTTCAAGAGTGAGCCATACTATAGTGTCAGTGCTATCTTTGCCGTTACAAACAAAGACGGTTCACAGTCAGAAGTGAAGGCACTGTTAGACAAGCGCTTTAAGACTCACGACGAGGTAACAGCGTTCTTAGAGGCTTGCAAGGATGCCTCATTCATTGTAGAGAGCGTCTCCAAGAAACCACAAAAGCGCGTGCCGGCTCCACCATTTACCACATCAACACTGCAACAGGAGGCTGCCCGCAAACTCGGATTCACCGTTAGTCAGACCATGATGATTGCACAGCGCCTTTATGAAAGTGGACGCATAACGTACATGCGTACGGACTCTGTCAACCTGTCAAAGCTATGCCTAAATGCCTCCAAGGAAGAGATTATCCGCATGTATGGCAAAGAATACAGCAAGACACGACAGTATCATACCAATTCGAAAGGTGCACAAGAGGCTCACGAAGCCATCCGTCCTACCTACATGAACACATCAGAGATTGAAGGTACAGCACAGGAGAAGCGCCTCTACGAACTGATATGGAAACGTACTGCTGCCAGCCAGATGGCTGATGCCGAGATAGAAAAAACCACGGTTGAGATAAGAATCCAACCATCAACACCCAATGCGAATCCCTCAACCCTCAACTTCATTGCTACAGGCGAGGTCATCAAGTTCGACGGTTTCCTCAAGGTATATCGTGAGTCTTCTGACGATGAAGACATGCACGATGAAGAGGGTGCACACCTGCTTCCACCTCTGACAGAAGGTGAGACACTCACACGCAGGGAGATTATGGCAACAGAACGTTTCAGCCAGGGTCCACTGCGTTATACGGAAGCATCACTCGTACACAAACTCGAGGAACTGGGTATTGGCCGACCATCTACTTACGCACCGACCATCTCAACCATACAACAGCGCGAATACGTGCAGAAAGGGGACAAGAAAGGCGAGGAGCGTAACTACACCATAGACATTCTCAAGGGAAAGCAAATCACACAGAAGACACGTAAGGAACAGGTAGGTTCCGAGAAAGGAAAACTTCTCCCTACCGATATCGGTACGGTAGTTAACGACTTCCTGATGGAGTATTTCCCCAGCATCATGGATTATAACTTCACTGCAAAGGTCGAGCAGGACTTCGACAAAATAGCAGAAGGCAAAGAGAAGTGGAACGAAATGATGGTTCAGTTCTACAAGAACTTTGAACCTACTGTTGAAAAGACACTTAACACACGCCAGGAACACAAGGCCGGCGAACGACAGTTAGGTATTGACCCAAAGAGCGGACGACCAGTATTTGTCAAGATAGGACGCTTCGGACCTATGGCACAAATTGGCACCCCCGACGATAATGCCAAGCCACAGTTTGCACAGATACCAAAGGACAAGAGCATGGAGTCCATCACTCTTGACGAGGTATTGGAACTCTTCAAGCTACCCCGTGAGATAGGAATGTTCGAAAACTCTGCTGTCACTATCGGCGCAGGACGATTCGGACCTTATGTGCTCCATGAAGGCAAATACACCTCCTTGCCCAAGGATGCCAACCCACTGACCATTACCCTGGAGGAAGCTGTAGCACTGATTAAGGAGAAACGCGTCGAAGAGGCACGCCGCCATCTGAAGATGTTTGACGAGGATTCCAAACTGGAGATCATCAACGGCCGCTACGGACCATACATCAGCTACGACGGCAAGAACTACCGGTTGCCAAAGAACATGCACGAACGGGCAAAAGACTTGACTTACGATGAGTGCATGAAAATTGTTAACGGTCAGAAGTAAGATATGAAACGCATTATCCTTATTGGATATATGGGCTCTGGAAAGACAACGGTCGGAAGAGCTTTGGCAAAAGAACTGGGGCTACAGTTCTATGATTTGGACTGGTACATAGAGAGCCGTCGCCGTAAGACCATACCCCAGCTGTTTGCAGAACGAGGCGAAGAAGGGTTCCGCGAAATAGAACACAACATGCTACACGAAGTAGCAGAGTTCGAAGACATCGTGCTTAGTTGCGGAGGCGGTACACCTTGCTTCTACGATAACATAGACTACATGAACAGCCTCGGAGAAGTCATCTGGCTCAAAGCTGACCCGGAAGTGCTTTACAAACACCTACTCATGGGCAAGACCGAGCGACCACTGCTGAAAGGCAAGTCGCCCGAGGAACTCATCACATTCATCCGTGAACAGTTAGAGAAACGCGAGCCTTTCTACTCCAAGGCAAGACACGTGCTCAACGTCAACCTGATGGATACATACGAAAAAATCAATATCTCAGTTACTAAAGCTAAAGAATTGTTGCACCTATGAAGAAATGGACGATTGAAGACTCCAAGGAGCTTTACAACATCAATGGTTGGGGAACCAGCTATTTCGGCATCAACGAACAGGGAAACATCTACGTCACTCCCTGCAAAGACAGTACGCAGATTGATATCCGCGAAGTGATGGACGAGTTGGCTCTGCGTGACGTGCAGTCGCCTGTTCTCCTACGCTTCCCTGACATTCTTGACAACCGTATCGAGAAAACATGGAGCTGTTTCAAGAAAGCCAGCAAAGAGTACGACTATAAGGGAGAAAACTACGTGGTCTATCCCATCAAGGTCAACCAGATGCAGCCCGTTGTCGAGGAGATTATCTCTCACGGCAGGAAGTTCAACCTCGGACTGGAGGCTGGTTCAAAGCCAGAGCTCCATGCAGTCATTGCCATGCAATGCCAGAGCGACAGCATTATTATATGCAACGGCTATAAGGACCAGAGCTACATTGAACTGGCACTCCTGGCACAAAAGATGGGCAAGCAGATATTCATTGTCGTTGAGAAAATGAACGAGCTGGAGATTATTGCCAAAGAAGCAAAGAAGCTTGACGTACGCCCCAACATAGGCATCCGCATCAAACTGGCCAGCTCGGGCAGTGGAAAATGGGAAGAGAGTGGTGGCGACTCATCAAAGTTCGGACTTACCAGCGCACAGCTGTTGGAAGCTCTCGACATGCTCGACAAGAAAGACATGCGTGACTGCCTGCGACTCATCCATTTCCACATAGGTAGCCAGATTACCAAGATACGCCGCATTCAGACTGCCTTGCGAGAAGCATCACAGTTCTATATCCAACTCCACAAAATGGGATACAACGTCGATTTCGTCGATTGTGGAGGTGGACTGGGCGTTGACTACGACGGTACACGATCGCCATCCAGCGAAAGCTCCGTCAACTATAGCATTCAAGAGTACGTCAATGACTGTATCTACACCTTCGTCGAAGCTGCCAACAAGAACAATCTCCCCCATCCTAATATCATTACAGAGAGTGGACGTTCACTGGCTGCCCACCACTCGGTGTTGGTCATCGATGTGCTGGAAACAGCATCGCTGCCTGAAATGGACGAGGAGTTTGAACCCGACGAAAACTCTCACCAGCTGGTAAAAGACCTGTACGAGATATGGGACAACCTGTCACCACGTAACATACTGGAAGACTGGCACGATGCCGAACAGATACGCGAGGAAGTGCTCAACCTCTTTGCCCATGGCATTGTCGATCTAAAGACAAGAGCAGAGATAGAGGCCATGTACTGGAGCGTATGCCATGAAATCAACGCTTTGGCAAAGAACCTGAAGCACGTACCGGAGGAATTAATGAACATCGACAAGCTCTTAGCCGATAAATACTTCTGCAACTTCTCACTCTTCCAAAGCCTCAGCGACTCGTGGGCCATCGACCAGCTATTCCCCATCATGCCTATACAACGACTCAACGAACGGCCTACTCGTAATGCCACACTACAGGACATTACATGTGACTCCGATGGTAAGATAACAAACTTCGTCACCAACCGTCATAACTCACATTCCCTACCCGTCCATCCCTTGAGGAAGAACGAGCCTTACTATTTGGGAGTATTCCTCGTGGGAGCCTATCAGGAAATCTTAGGCGACATGCACAACCTCTTCGGTGACACCACTGCAGTACACATCTCTGTCAAGGATGGACATTACCACATCGACCAAATTATTGATGGAGAAACCGTTGCCGAGGTATTAGAGTACGTGCAGTACGAACCCAAGAAACTGGTTCGTCAGCTTGAGATATGGGTAGCCAAGAGTGTCAAACAAGGAAAAATCACACTGGAGGAAGGCAAGGAGTTCCTATCCAACTATCGCAGCGGACTCTACGGATACACCTACCTGGAGTAGTCTCTTTCATCGTATATAATGAGGATACACATTATGACTAAGAAATTATTTCTATTGACAATCGCACTTGTGTGCATGGTGGCACAGAGGGCATGGGCAGAGAGCGTGACATTCAACGTACGCTCGTGGGACGACAAGAACAGAAAAGTAGTGACCACCTCAACGACCAAGGACGCCACGGTGCTCGAAGGCAGCCACCCCGACGACTGGCTGATGTTAGGCAGTTCTACCGACAAGA